>OGJI01000018.1_pt1 | contig 194621 bp, 204 predicted proteins | sample 1572031 | NCBI WGS metagenome assembly OGJI01 (sample SAMEA2582119, study PRJEB24529) | metagenome | biome: Human gut stool | place: China | collected 2011
GGACAAAAAGTATCATGAGAATCCGTATCGTGCTGTAAACTTTGCAAAAGATGCAGATGGAAATCTCTTATGTCCAAACGGTCGAAAATTCCTCTTCAAGAGAACACAGCATGTGAAATATAATAAATATGGAAGAACGGAAGAATTATACGAATGTGAATCTTGTGAAGGGTGTCAGCATAAACAGGAATGTTGTCCGAGAGCACACAAAAACCGAACGATCCGAATGAATCAGGAATTAACTGCTATCCATCAGGAAGTGCTGCAAAATCTTGAATCCATACATGGTGCTCTCTTGAGAATGAACCGAAGTATTCAATCGGAGGGAACTTTTGGTGTATTAAAGTGGGATAAAGCGTATAAAAGATTATTGCGAAGAGGCGAGAAAAATGTAATTCTCGAGCTTACACTGATTTCATGTGGATTCAATCTTTATAAATATCACAACAAAAAGCAACGACAGACGAAAGTTGCATAAAACTTAAGCGGGCGTGATTAGCCGAGCTTTATTAAATGCACCATTTTTTATACCCAAAGATGCAGACTTGCTTAGAAATAGAAAAGTTAATACAAAGAAACGCCAAAACCGACATTTGCCGGAATTGGCGTTTCTTATATTAGGGACTTATTTTACAGCCCCTTTTTCATGCTCTAAATTGGTACAAATCTACTAAATCCCCATGTTAAAATTACTATAGAGTAGTAATTGAACAGGGAGGGAGAAGAGTGGAGAATGAAAACGAACTGAAAAAGGAGTATCTGCGATCATATACACCAGCGGTCAGCGCCGCGCGCCGGATAGAGGAAGAAATTGAGCAGTTAAGAGCAGATAAGATGGCACCGGCACTTGTCATGGATGATATGCCACACGCCCATGATCAGAAAGATCTCTCTGACTACGCTGCAAAGTTGGACGAGTTGGAGAGGAAACTTATTAAAGCACGGTATGAGCGCATAGATCTATATGTAGATATATTCGCAGATATTGAGCGTTTAGAGGATGAGACGGAAAAGGCGGTATTGACATACAGATACCTTCGGAGACAAAGTTGGGAAGAAATCTGTGTAAAGCTTGGATATCAGTGGGCGCAGGTTCACCGAATTCATGCCAGGGCATTGAAACATTTCAATCCGACGGGTGGATATTATGAGATTTTGAACAAAAAAATGAAAGATGATACACAATGATACACTTATCTGTGGTATGATTGTAGCGTGAAAGAGCGTAAGAGGAAATGATTCCCCTTGCGCTTTTTTCGTCTTTTGACTACTGGGGCATCATGAAACACAGGGGTGTCCCACTTCTCCCTATAAAAGAAACAGGCAGGTGATACTATTGGCAAGGAGTCCGAACCAAAAGGCAGAGAAAGCCCGAGAACTGTATAAGGGTGGAATGAAGCTGGTTGAGATTGCAAGTCAACTAGAATGCTCTGCCGCTACAATTAGGACATGGAAGAATCGTTATAAATGGGATGCGGATGAAAGTGAAACGTTTCAAAAGAAAAATGAAACGAAACGAAACGTTTCAAAGAGTAATGCATCAAAAAAACAAAGTGAAGAAACGGCTGTAGCTGATGAAGTCAGGCAGGTAATACAGAATACTAACTTAACCGATAAGCAACAGCTTTTTTGTATACATTACATCCGATGTTTCAATGCTACCAAGGCATACCAGAAAGCGTATGGCTGTGACTATCGTACAGCACAAAGTAATGGCTACCAATTACTTACAAATACTTACATCCGGGATGAAATCTTCCGGTTGAAACAGGAACGTTTAAACAGAGAGTTTCTAAGTGAAGCCGATGTATTCCAGAAGTACATGGATATTGCTTTCGCTGATGTGACAGATTTCCTTGAATTTGGAACAGAGGAAGTTCCAGTTATGGCAATGTATGGTCCAGTAAAGATAAAGGACCCGGATACTGGTAAAGAGAAGCAGTTGACAAAGATTGTTAATACTGTTCGATTTAAAGACAGTTCAGATGTAGATGGCTCTATTCTGTCAGAGGTTAAGCAAGGCAAGGATGGCGCGAGCATCAAACTTGCTGATCGGATGAAAGCATTACAGTGGCTTACAGATCACATGGATCTTGCTACAGAGAAGCAGAGAGCAGAGATCGCATTGCTGAAAGCTAAGTCGCAGGGTGATGACGAGACAGAGATCACCGACGATGGATTTGTTGGTGCACTGAATGGATCAGCAGAGGGGGACTGGACAGACGAAGAAGGTTAAGCAGATATTTCACTTTAAGCCATTTTCCAAGAAGCAGCGCAAGGTCTTGAACTGGTGGTGTGATGCATCACCGGTAAAGGATAAGGATGGAATTATAGCCGACGGAGCAATCCGATCTGGCAAGACTATCTGCATGTCACTAAGCTTTGCTATATGGGCAATGGAACGGTTCAATGGTCAGAACTTTGCCATGTGTGGTAAGACGATCGGATCATTCCGTAGAAATGTGCTGTTCTGGCTGAAGCTGATGTTGAAGAGCCGGGGGTATGCAGTTACAGATCACAGATCCGACAACCTGGTCGTGGTCACAAGGGGAAATGTAACGAACAACTTCTATATATTCGGTGGTAAGGATGAAAGCTCGCAGGATCTCATTCAGGGTATTACCTTGGCTGGGGTCTTTTTTGATGAAGTTGCGTTGATGCCGGAAAGCTTCGTGAATCAGGCAACCGGACGATGCTCCGTCGATGGTTCGAAGTATTGGTTTAACTGCAATCCGGATGGACCATATCACTGGTTCAAGGTGAACTGGATTGATAAGGCAACCGGATATCTTGGGAAAAAGAAAACAGCAGAAATAAAAGAGAAGGCTGTGGCAGAGAATCGAGATCCGGGATTGAAAGAGATTCTGTATCTGCATTTTACGATGGATGATAACTTAAGCCTGTCAGAGACGATCAAGGAACGATACCGCAGCATGTACACGGGAGTGTTTTTCAAGCGGTATATCCTTGGACTGTGGGCGATGGCAGAGGGTATTATCTATGATATGTTTGACACTACCAAGCATGTGATATCGAATCTGTTAGATTTGGTCAATACAAATTACTATGTGTCCTGTGACTATGGCACACAGAATGCAACCGTGTTCCTATTGTGGTGTAAAGAACATTCTGGACGATGGGTATGTTGTCGTGAGTATTATTATTCCGGTCGAGATGAAGAAAGGCAGAAAACCGACACCGAGTATGCAGATGATTTGGAACAGTGGCTTGATGGGATAAAGCCGGTAAAGATTATTATTGATCCGTCTGCCGCATCGTTTATTGCAGAATTGAAAAAACGTGGCTATACAATCAAGAAAGCAAAGAATGACGTGTTGGATGGCATCCGGTTTGTAGCGTCGTTGTTAAACGAGGGTAAGATTGCGATTAGTGACCAGTGCCCGAATACCATAAAAGAATTTGCTTCCTATATCTGGGATCAGAAAGCATCGGAGCATGGCGAGGATAAACCGGTAAAACAGCACGATCATGCAATGGATGCGCTGCGGTATTTCTGCTATACGATTATCCGTAAACCTGGAAGCGTTGGCATTTTGAAATGAGGTAGAAAATGAAAAATATGAAAGTAAATATCCTTGGAACTGAATATTCGATTGAAACTCATAAGGTGTCAGAAGATGAGTATATGCAAAAGAATAGACTTGCTGGTTATTGCGGTGAGGAAGATAAAAGAATCATAATTGCCGACATGTCAGAGGAAGAATATTTCACAGGGATGGACGAAAAATCGCAAAAGAAATATTGGAGAAAAGTTTGTAGGCATGAAATTATCCACGCTTTTTTCAATGAGAGTGGATTATCCGATTCCTCAAATCATTATGATGGAGCGTGGGCAAAAAATGAAGAAATGGTTGACTGGTTCGCAATTCAGTCACCGAAAATTTTTGCGGTATGTCAGAGCCTTGATATTTTGGGAGAATAACAATGGACATCGAAACAATGAAACAACTGATAAAAAAATACGAACCCGGTCATGAGGCTTTTGTGACACGGGCAGCAGTGGCAGAACGGTATTACCGGAATGAGACAGATATTTTATTCCAGGATAAGCCAAAAGAAGAGAAAGAGGAAGCGGACAACCCACTGCGTAATGCAGACAACCGGATTCCACGGAACTTCCACGGGCTGATTGTGAATCAGAAAGCATCATACGCATTTACCGCACCGCCGTTGTTTGATGTAGGCAGTACGGCGAGCAATAAGCGTATCACGGAAACCTTGGGTGATGAGTATGCAAAGAACTGCATGAAATTGTGTGTGAATGCTGCCAATACTTCCATCGGCTGGGTGCATTACTGGCAGGGCGATAACGGTTTTGAGTGGGCAGTTGTTCCGTCTGAGCAGATCATCCCGGTGTTTGACCGTAGCCTTAAACGCAGGCTGATCGGAGCCATGCGAGTGTATCCGGACATCGACGATGCAACTGGGGATAATTATACGGTATATGAATACTGGACGGATAAAGAGTGTCAGGCATTCCGGCGAAGAGCAGGCGAGACACTTAATCTGCTGACATACTATGAAATGTTTGTTGATCCAGCCACCAGTGATATGGTTGCCGATTACCGGCATGATTTCGGAGAAGTGCCGTTCATCCAGTTTTACAACAACAATATCCATACAGATGATTTGCGCAACATTAAGCCGCTGATAGACGTATATGACAAGGTTTACAGCGGCTTTATTAATGATCTGGATGATATACAGGAGCTGATCTTTGTACTGTCTGGATATGGCGGTGAAGATCTGAATGGATTCCTATCTGATTTAAAAAAGTACAAGACCATTAAGGTAGATGGGGATGAGGGCGGTGCGGTGTCTACGCTGAACATTGAAATTCCGATTGAAGCCCGGAACAGTGTACTGGATGCAACTAGAAAGGCAATCTTCGAGCAGGGACAAGGCTTTGACCCGCAGCCGGAGAACTTTGGTAATCAGTCTGGTGAAGCGCTGAAATTCATGTATTCGCTCTTGGAAATGAAAACCGGATTGATGGAAACAGAGTTCCGACTTGGCTTTGCTCGGCTGGTGCGTGCGATCTGCAAAGCACTTGGCATTCAGTGCGGTACGATCATCCAGACATGGACCCGAACCTGTATCAAGAATGATACGGAGCAGGCGCAGATTTGCAAGGATTCCGTAGGAATTGTAAGTAAAAAGACGATTCTGAAAAATCATCCGCTTGTGGAAGATGCAGATGAAGAATTGAAGCAGATCGAAAAAGAAGAAAAAGAAGCGCAGGAAAAAGCTGATCTGTATTCGGGAGCATTTACGAATCAGAATAAAACAGATAACAATCAGGACAACAACGATGGCGATACGGGGCAGGATGAATGAAAAACGGTGCATATTGGAAAAAACGCTTCAAACAGATAGAGGAATCCCAGCATCAGCAAGGGCTGCAGTGCTATGCAGACATCGAAAAGCAATATCTTGTAGCACAGCGGCAGATGGAAGCGAAAATCAATGCCTGGTATCAGCGTTTTGCAAATAATAACGCGATTTCTCTTGTGGAAGCACGCCGGTTATTAAATTCCAGTGAATTGGATGAACTGAAATGGGATGTCGAGCAGTACATACGGTATGGAAAAGAAAATGCTATCAATGGACAGTGGATGAAGGAATTGGAAAATGCTTCCGCAAAAGTACACATCAATCGGCTGGAGGCGTTGAAGCTTCAAATGCAGCAGTCTTTGGAAGTGCTGTTCGGGAATCAGCTTGATAGTGTTGATTCTACAATCCGTGATGCTTATCAATCTGGTTTTCTCCATACTGCCTATGAGATTCAGAAGGGGATTGGAACCGGATGGAGTTTTGCATCTCCGAACGATCGGCTGATTGATACAGTGATCCATAAGCCTTGGGCGGCAGACGGACAAACGTTTTCAGACCGGATCTGGACGAACAAACAGAAGCTGGTCAATGAATTGAACACCACCATGGTACAGAACATCATCACCGGGGCTGATCCGCAGAAGACGATTGATGCCCTGGCACGGAAGATGAATGTATCAAAACAGAACGCGGGTCGCTTGGTTATGACAGAACAGGCGGCTTTTTCCAATGCAGCGCAAAAGGATTGTTTTGCAGAACTTGGGGTGGAACAGTTTGAAATATTGGAAACATTAGATAGTTTTACATGCAGCCTTTGTGGTTCTATGGACGGGCAGCATTTCCCTATGAGTCAGTATGAAATTGGTGTGACAGCTCCGCCGTTCCATCCGAACTGCCGTGGGTGTACCTGCCCATACTTCGAAGATGATTTTGGAGTGCCGGGAGAACGTGCAGCGCGTGGTGAAGATGGAAAAACATATTATGTACCAGGCAATATGACATATGAAGAGTGGAAATCCTCTTTTGCAGATGGTAACAATGCAGCGAAAGACCGGTTGGGGATTATCACAAACAATAATAAAAGCAACCCGAACTATTATGATTTCAAGGGTAAAAATGTGGATACGGTCGAGTCGGAAATCTGCAAGTTCGACCATGAGGTTGGAGTTATATTTGACAATGGGAAAGCGGTAAATTGCCAGTTGGGAAATGAGGATACTATAGAATTTACGAAGTATCAGCTTAAAATGATGAAAGGAAAAGATGTTACTCATAATCATCCATTGAGTACGCCGCCGTCCCCAGAAGATCTGTATCTGCTGGTAAATTATAAAGTCAAAAGTTTCAGAACCTGTGGGGAAAACGGTACATATGTGTTAGAATATAATGAACAGGTAGAAAAACTTCCAGATTTCAAGACATTTAGTGATACATATGACGAAATTATATATGAATTACAAGATAAATATTATGATGAAGTGAAACATGGAATGAAACAAGAGGATGCGATCATATTACTTGGAGAGGCTGCTTGGGAAAGATTGTATGAACTATATAATGTCAAACCTAGATTTGAAAGGCGGTAATTGTCATGAGCAAATATAAACCATATGAAATAGATAGATATAAGCTGAATCTGTTTTGCGTATGTTTGAACTGCAGTAAATACAGAGGCTCAAGAAACGATTTTTCAAAATATTGTGATGCTTATCCCAAAAATCTTCCATCTGAAATTTGGAATGGAAAAAATGTAAAATGTCCGCATTTTGAAGAAAAGCAGGGGTGATAGTATGGTGAAACTTATAAAAACATTAGATGTTCAAAACGCATCATTGAATGTGATCACAGCTGGCAGACGATTTCCACTTGCACAATTTACCGGGAAAATCGAAATTACAGAACACCAGAGTATGACACCTGTTCTTGGTAGAAGGTGTAAAGGAGAAAAGAAAATCTATGCATCATTCATTTTATGTCAGAATATTGAATATCAGACAGATGATGAGTTTAATGCAGGAAAAGTATATGAAGCAGTTGGAGATGTGCAGGGAGAGCAGTCTTGTGAAAGATTGATCTTCTCAGGACTTCGCTTTGAAGATATGGATCCGTTGGAAGGAACAGTAACACTTGAAGTGACTGATTTGGAACTGATCCGGAAAATGATAGAAATGTAAAATTGAAAGTTACCACCAGTCAGAAATGATATGGTGGTATTTTCATACCCAAAATCAATAATAACAGGGCAACCGGAAATCTATGAACCGAACAGCGCAGAGGTGACGCTAAGTAAGTTTCTCCGGCAGTCCTGTTTTTATATTGTCCGAAAGCCTTATGACGTTTAAACTGCGGCAATTTGCCCTTATGCATGGCATCAAAACTGCATACTGCTGTGGAGACACCACGCTTAAAAACGGTGCAGGAAAGGAAACTATGGAATTTTTAAAAGACATTTTAGGCGAGGATCTCTATAAGCAGGTGTCTGATACCGTCAATGCCTATAACGGAAAGCCGGAGAATAAGGAGAAGCAGGTGAAAATCGCAGACCTTGGATCTGGTCAGTATGTTGACAAAGGTAAGTATGATACCGCCGTGGCAGAAAAAGAGAATCTTGCCGGTCAGATTAAAACGCTTAATACCACAATCGGGGATCTGAAAAAGAACAATGCAGACAATGAGACATTACAGAACACCATTGCGGATCTGCAGACGAAGTTAAAAGATCAGCAGACAGCCAATGACCAGATCTCAAAGACCTATGCGCTGAAAGATTCCCTCACAAAGCAGGGCGTACTTGATCCGGATTATCTGATCTACAAAGCTGGTGGACTTGACAAGTTCACATTTGACAAAGAGGGTAAGCCGGTCGGCGTAGAGGAAGCAGTAAAGCCGTACAAAGAAGATAAGACAATGGCACATCTGTTCAAACAGGAACAGCCGAAGCCACCGTATCATCCGCAGGGTGGCACCGGCGGCGCAGGAACTGCGAACCCATTTGCAAAAGAGACGTTCAATCTGACCAAACAGGGAGAACTTTTAAAATCCAATCCGGAGCAGGCAAAGGCACTGGCCGCAGCCGCCGGAGTAACATTATAACAGTATGAAAGGAAGATGATTTATGGCAATTACAAAAATTGCAGACGTGATCGTACCGGAACTGTTTAACCGGTATGTAATCAACAGAACAATGGAGTTGTCCGCGTTTTTCCAGTCGGGGATCGTGGTAAACAGCCCGGAATTTGACACACTGGCAAGTGAAGCGGCCAGAACACACAATATGCCGTTCTTTGAGGATCTGAATGGAGAATCGGAACCAACACTTGAGGATGTGAAGATGACACCGGCAAAGATCGGTTCGAACAAAGATGTATCTACCACAATTCTTAGGCAGAAGATGTGGGCTGCTACAAATCTTTCCGCGGCATTGGCTGGAGCTGATCCAATGAAAGCAATCGGTGATCTGGTAGCTGGTTACTGGGCGAGAGATATGCAGAAAGAGTTGATCGCGATCCTGTCCGGCGTGTTTGGAACAACAACCGAGGACCCGGTTGGTACTCCAAAGCAGACAACAAGAATGGCAGATCATATTCTTGATCTGACAGCGGGAAAATCGGAACCTGCCAAATTGATCAGCGCATCCGCATTTATTGATGCGTGCCAGCTTCTTGGGGATGCACAGGCACAGCTTTCCGGTGTTGCAATGCATTCCGCTACGAAATCTTTTCTGAAAAAGCTGAACCTGATCGAGACAGAACGTGATTCTACGGATGTGGAGTTTGATACTTATCAGGGTAGACGCGTGACCGTGGATGATGAATGTCCGGTAACAGGGGAGGGTATCTATACTACATATCTGTTTGGTAATGGAGCAATCGCATATGGAAATGGATCTCCGGTTGGCCATGTGGCAACAGAAGTGGACCGTGATAAGCAGACCGGTGGTGGTATTGATTACCTGATCAACCGAAAAGCGTTCATCCTCCATCCAAGAGGAATTGCATACACCGGGGCAAAGCGTGAGCATGTGGAGACTCCAACGAGAGCAGAGCTTGCAATGGCAGAGAACTGGAAGCCGGTATATGAGCCGAAGCAGCTTAGAATCGTGGCTATCAAACACAAGATCGGGTAAGCCTATGGATCTGGCAAAGTTAAAGGCACTTCTTGGAATTGAGGATGATTCCAAGGATGTGATTCTTGAATTTGTCATTGTGGACGTAGAGGAGACCATAAAGAACTATTGTCATGTGGAGGAAATGCCGAAAGGACTGGTGAACACCGGATACCGCATGGCGATGGATCTGTACCGGAATGAGAATATTGGAAGCGAGACGGCAGCAGTTGGAGCGGTTTCTTCCATTTCTGAGGGAGATACCTCTACATCTTTCCAGCAATATGTAGATGCTAATTTCAAAGACACAGTGCTGAAAAATTATAAGTCCTCACTAAACAGATACAGGAAGGTGGCGTGGAAATGATCGCGGATGCAATCAAACAGGCACAGGCACTTGCAAGGAAAGCCCAAGAAGCCACATATGATGGCAGATGCACGGTTATGGAGCATCAAAAAGCAAAAGATCCAAAAACGAAGATTACCACGGAAAAAGATGTTGTGGTATTGGAAGATGAACCTTGCCGCTTATCATATTCCAGTGTCAGTGCAGTGGATCAGACGGAATCAGCTGCAAAGACTGCACAGGTCACAAAGCTGTTTTTATCTCCGGACGTGCAGATCAAGCCGGGAGCAAAGATTACAGTAACACAGGCTAGTGTGACACAAAACTATAAATGCGGCGGTGTGGCAGCAGTATATTCGACGCATCAGGAGATTGTGTTGCAATTATCAGAGAGGTATGCATGATGGGAATGGGAAGCGTGGATATGCGGGAGTTGGTGAAGTTTCAGGAAAATTTGAATAGATTGGCAGGCAGCGAGGATACAAGAAATTCTTTTTGCGAATCATGTGCAAAGGAACTTGCGGCCAGATTGCTCACAAAGGTAATCAAAAGGACACCTGTAGGAAAATATCCAGCAAATTCAGGCAAGGTTGGTGGTACTCTTCGAAGAGGGTGGACTGCAGGTAATAAAGAAGGAGTACAGGCGGCTGTTGATAGCATTCAAGTTACAAAATCAGGGAACCAGTACACCATTAAAATTATGAATCCAACTGAGTATGCGAGTTTTGTAGAATTCGGACATCGAACAGCAAACCATAACGGATGGGTTAAAGGGCAGTTTATGATGACTATTTCTGAAAATGAAATCAAACGTATGGCTCCTGGGTTACTGGAAAAGAGACTGGAAGAGTTCTTGGGAGGTACATTCAATGATTAGCAACGTGATAGCCGGGATAGCAATTGCCCTGAACCAAGAGTTTGGGGATGATTATGAAATTTATACAGAGGAAATAAAGCAGGACTTGAAAGAGCCTTGCTTTTTTATTACCCTCTTAAATCCATCCAAGACAGATTTCCCATCCAAACGGTATTTGATGGACAATCCATTTTGTATACAGTATTTCCCGGAATCGGAGGACAATCCGAATAGTGAATGCCGCGATGTAGCTGATCGTATGTTATGGGCGTTGGAGAATATTACGCCTTTGGATGCAGACAGGCCGGTACGAGGGACGGACATGCATCATGAGATTACAGACGGAGTGCTGAATTTCTTTGTAAATTACAATTATTTCGTCCGCAAGGTAGAGACTCCGGCTCCTCTTATGGAAACTATGACAACAATATTACATTTGAAAGGATAGGTGCGATATGGGTGAAACAAATACAGAAGTAAAACCACAGGTATCTGCGGATGTATTTACAAAGCAGCAGCTGGCAGAATCCAAACGCTATAAGAAACAGCGGGATCTGCTGGAAGCGTTGCTGGAAGATGGAAAAACATATACGATTGCGCAGGTGGATAAGATCACCGGTGATTATCTGAGAAAGGAAGTGAAGTAAATGCCGTTTGGAGGAGGAACATGGATAACCCAGAACAAAGTGCTTCCGGGCGCGTATATCAATGTCGTAAGTGCGGGGATTGCATCTGCGGCATTGTCTGACCGTGGTATTGCCACAATGCCGCTGGAACTTGACTGGGGACCGGATGATACGGTTTTTAAGGTTACTACAGCGGATATGCAGAAGTATTCGAAAAAGATATTCGGATATAGTTATACCGACGATAAGATGAAAGGACTGCGAGATCTGTTTGCTGGCGGAACCTTGGTGCTGTATGCATACCGGTTAAACGGCGGCGGGACAAAAGCGTCCAATGATTATGCTACAGCTAAGTACACGGGGACACGCGGCAATGCGATCAGGATCTCCATAGCAAAGGACGTGGATGATCCAGAGTCGTGGAATGTAACTACATATCTTGATACGTCCAGAATTGAAGTACAGAATGTAAAAAAAGCGGCTGATCTGAAAGATAATGACTTTGTGACATTTAAAACAGATACGTTGGAACTTGCAGCAGTTGCATCGGCAGCACTGTCTGGCGGAACGAATGGTGTCGTCAATGGCGATGCGCATGCGGAGTATCTGGCAAAGGCAGAAGCCTACGGATTTAATACGATGGGCGTTGTGGTTACAGATGAGGTGACCAAGAGGCTGTATGTGGCATATGTAAAGCGTATGCGTGATGAAGTTGGTAAGAAGTTTCAGCTTGTGCTTTACAAGTCGGATGCTGACTATATGGGAGTTATTTCCACACCGAATAAAACGACGGACGAGGGCTGGCCGGAAGCATCCGCTGTATATTGGCTTACCGGGGTGGAATGCTCCACTGCGGTGAATAAGTCCTGCGAGGGCAGAGTGTACGATGGTGAATTTTCCATTGAGCCAATTGACAATGATCTGGAAGATTATATCAAAAAGGGACAGCTTGTGTTTGATAGAAATGATGATGAAATTGAGATTCTAAGTGATATCAATACACACATAACCATCACGGAAGATTGCAACGAATTTTTTTGCGACAATCAGACAATCAGGGTTGTAGACCAGCTTGCAAATGATGATGCACTGCTCTTTAAGACACGGTTCCGTGGGAAGTTCCCAAATGATGATCCAGGGCGGAACAGCTTGAAAAGTGGGCTGTGCGAGATCCGTGAAAAATTACAGAATTTGCGGGCTATTGAGAATTTCAAGCGGGATAATGTCATCGTGGAACAGGGAGAATCAAAGAAATCGGTAGTCGTTAATAATACAGTTGAAGTTGTAAATGCCATGAGTATTATGTACATGACTACAGTAGTGAAATAAGGGGGTGAAGTATAAATGAAAAATGTGATGCTTGCAAAGGATTCGATCTCTGCAGCTCTTGCAGAGTGCTACGTGACAATTGGTGAACGTAGATACAATCTGATGACCGCAATCAAGCTTGAAGCGAATTTCAAGAAGAATAAGGCAAAGGTTCCAACTCTTGGCAAGACAGGAAAGGGAAATAAGTCGGTATCATGGGAAGGAACCGGATCTTGTACACTACATTATAATACGAGCATTTTCCGTAAAATGATGCTTGATTTTAAAGACACTGGTAAGGATGTCTATTTCGAGATTCAGATCACGAATGATGATCCATCTAGTGATGCAGGATCTCAGACAATCACTCTTTTACAGTGCAACATTGACAGTGGAGTGCTTGCGAAATTTGATGCATCTTCTGACTCATATCTGGACGAGGATGTTAGCTTCACATTTGATGATTTTGATATGCCGAAAGAGTTTCAGGAAATTATTGGACTTGCAGCGTAATATTGCCCCTTATGTGTCTGGCATGAGGGGATTTTTTATAGGAAGAAAGGAGACAATGTATGTCAAATTTAAGCAGATTTTTTGCAAAAAACAAAATTAAGAGAGAGAATGGAACATATGCACCATCAAAGGCTTTTGTTGATGAAAAAGGTAATCCACTCGATTTTGTATTTCGTCCGGTATCATCAAAGGAGAATGAAACTATTAGAGAAAAGCACACCAAGGATGTACAAATCAATGGAAAACCTAATATGTTTCGGCCTAAATTAGATACAGCAGGATATCTGAATGAACTGATCTCGGAGAGTGTGGTCGAACCAGATTTGTGTAATGCAGAGCTTCAGGATTCTTATGGAGTGAAAACACCGGGAGATTTGTTATATGCAATGATTGATGAGCCGGGAGAATATCAGGATCTTTCTGCATGGGTTCAAAATTTTCAGGGGTTTGAAACTTTAGAAGATAAGACTAAACAGGCAAAAAACTAATTGAGGAAGGGGATGTGGAGTCTAACTATGCATATTATGCATTGCACAAACTTCACATTCTCCCTTCCCAATGGGTTGCTTTAGAGGACGAAGAAAAGGCTTTTATTATCGCTTGTATAGATATAAGGATTGAAGCGGAAAAGAAAGAAGCAAAGAGGATAGCAAGGGAAGCAGAAGGACGGTGATGGTATGGCTTACATAACAACAGGAATACAATTGGCGGATAACTTTAGTGCTCCCCTTATGCATATAATCAGTTCTGTCAATATGGCAATTTCTTCGATTTATGATATGAACCAGGCAATGAATTCTGGTGTGGATACTACATCATTGGAAGCCGCCCGGAATGAAATTGCACAGGCAACTGTAGCGGCAGAAGAATTCAATCAAACAATGCAACAGGCGAGTAGTCCGATCAATGATAATATTCGAAGACAGGAACAATTTAATCAGTCATTGCAAAACGGTGCAAGTGAATCATCGAATTTAGTTTCGGCAATTAAACGAATGGCAGGGGCGTACCTGAGTATTCAGACGGCTGGAAAAATTTTGCAGAAATCGGATGAGATCACACAGACCACTTCCAGATTAAATATGATGAATGACGGATTGCAGAGTACGGCCGATTTGTACAACATGGTTTATGTGGCTGCAAACGATGCCAGAGGATCATTAGGAGATATGGCAAGTGTAGTTGCCCGATTTGGTAATAATGCGAAAGATGCATTTAGTTCCAGTGCAGAAGTTGTCCAGTTCGCAAATTTAGTCCAAAAGCAGATGACAATTGCGGGAGCGTCTACGCAGGAAGCAGCAAATGCAGAATTGCAGTTATCACAGGCGCTGGGCTCTGGTGTACTTCGAGGTGATGAGTTAAACAGTATTTTTGAGCAGGCACCGAATCTGATTCAGAATATTGCAGATTATCTTAATGTTCCAATCGGTAAGATTCGAAGCATGGCACAAGATGGGGAACTGTCGGCTGATGTTGTGAAGCAAGCGGTATTTGCTGCGACTGATGAGATAAATGCTAATTTTGAAAATATGCCAATGACATGGGGACAGATGTGGACGGTATTTCAAAATGACGCCACTATGGCATTTCAGCCGGTTTTGCAGAGACTTAATGATTTGGCAAATACAGACGGGTTTCAGGAGTTTGCTACAAATGCAATAAATGATCTTGCAGTAGTAGCAGGTGTGGTACTTGATATATTTGAAGGAATTGGATCAATAGGAACCTTTGTACAAGACAACTGGCAAATTATAGGTCCTGTTGTTTATGGTGTGGTTGCAGCATTAGCGGCTTATGCAACTTATGTTGGCATTACGAACGCAATAGATATGATATCAACAGGAATTAAGATTACAATGTGTGTTGCATCATATGCGCACGCAGCAGCAACAGGAACAGAAGCAAGTGCAACTGCGGCTGCAACCGCGGCACAGTACGGGCTAAATACTGCAATGTTGTCTTGCCCGTTAACATGGATAGTTGTTGGAATTATGGCGTTGATCATTGTGTTGGTTGCGTTATGTAATCATTTTTCAGGAGCTGGACATATTGCCCAAAGTACATTTGGTGCAATTTGCGGAGGAATCAATGTTGTTATCCAGTATTTTAAAAATTGGGGATTATCAGTTGCAGATATTTTTATTGGAATATGGAACGCAGGGGGAGCATGTGCAACCAATGTTGAGATTGCTTTTCACAATGCGATTAGTCATGTACAGGCACTCTGGTACAACATGCTGTCTACAGCGCTTACTGTAGTATCTGGTATTTGTTCTGCATTGAATAAACTTCCTTTTGTAGATTTTGACTATTCTGGAATTACGGGGGCGGCAGATAATTACGCATCAAAAGCGGCTACAGCCTCCGGAAGTACAAAAGATTATACCAGTGTGTCGGCTGCATTTAGTAAAGGAATAAAAACGTATGACACTTACCAGAACGGATGGGCAAAGGAGGCATATACTGCCGGAGCAGCATGGGGAGATGGTGTAACCAGTAAAATAAAGAATACCTTATCTTCAAAGGCTACCAATATTCCAAATGCGAATAATTATCCAAATGCGCTTGCGTCCAGTAACGCAGCAACAGCGGCAAATACAGCAGACACTGCCAAGAATACCGCAAAAACGGCAAATACATTATCTGCATCCAGTGAGGATCTGAAGTATTTAAGAGATATTGCGGATCGTGAGTACGTGAATAAATTTACAACAGCACAGATCAAGGTTGAGATGATCAACCATAACAACGTAAACAATGATATAGATTTAGATGGAATGGCAGAGCATTTGCGTAGCAAAATTGAAGAAGAAATGAATGCAGCAGCGGAAGGAGAACACTAAAGATGTATGAATTATATATTGATGGGGTTCTTTTTCCGGTGACCCCAGGATCTCTTAACATCAAGATCAATAACAAAAATAAGACTATAACTCTCATAAATGAGGGAGAGGTTAATTATATTAAGTCTCCAGGATTGTCTGATATTACAATCCCGGAGCTTTTATTGCCAATCCATAAATATCCTTTTTCACAAGAAAAAGCAAAAGTGGGAGCTGCATATTATCTTTCCAAATTAGAAAAATGGAAAAATCAGAAGAAACCAGTTGTATTTAAACTCCTACGCTATGAAGTTTCTCAAAAACATCTCATTGAAGATATTACAACAGACGTGACCATCGAAGATTATGAAATCATGGAAGATGCAGATAAATACGGATCAGATGTGTGCGTAAAGCTTAACATGAAGCAGTATCGACATTGGGGAGCAAAGAAGCTTGTACTTAAAAGCAAAAAGACAAAATCCGGAAAAAAGAAAACGGTTGCTACGGTTAAAAAACAACGGAAGAAAACGAAAGCTATAGCCAAAAGTTACAAGATAAAATCTGGTGATACGCTTATGAAAATTGCAAAGAAACAGATGAATAATGCATCTGCATGGAAGAAACTCTATCAGTTAAACCAGAAAACGATTGAAAATGCAGCTCGTAAGCATGGACGAAAATCATCATCGAATGGTCATTATTTGTATGCTGGAACGGTATTGAAACTTCCGGGAGGTGGTAGCTGATGAAAGATATTGTTGATGTAGCGATTGGAGAGATCGGATACCGGGAGCAGGGAAACAACAGAACAAAATACGGAGAATATACAGGAGCGAATGGTGCTGCATGGTGCCATTCGTTTGTTTCCTGGTGTGCACACGAGGCTGGAGTATCGACTTCGGTTGTTCCGAAAACAGCATCTACAACCTATGGGATGCAGTGGTTTAAAAAGCGTGGGCAGTTCAAATATAAAGGCAAATATACCCCGAAGAGATGTGACATTGTTTATTTTAAAACTGGCCGAAGCCATGTAGGCATTGTTGAGAGCGTAAGCGGTGGACAGTTACATACTATTGAAGGAAATACATCTGATAAGGTAGCACGGCGATCATATTCTCTGAATAATGCCACAATTACAGGCTATGGTACGCCAAAATATACAAGCACCCAAAATGGTTCATCTGGTAGTGGAAAAAAGGATTCGAAAAAGGAACTGCAATATTTGCAGAAAATATTATCGCGTCATGAGGCAAAAGCGGAAACCATAAAAGCCGATGAAGCAGAAACGGGAAAAATACCGGCTGGCAATGTAATGATTACTGTAAATAATGGAAAAAAGAAATTTACAGTACCGGCGGAAGAGGGAGCAAGGGTTGTATGGGAAAGAGACAGCACACCTGGCAAATTTACTTTCACAGCAAAAGTTGAAAAAGGATTTTCCATAGGAATGGGAAATGAAGTTCTTGTTACTGTGGACAGCAAGAAGTTTTTCTATGGTTTTGTATTTACAAAAGAAGGTAAGAAGGATGGGATGGCATCGTATATAGTATATGATCAGCTCAGATATTTAAAAAATAAAGAAACAATTGTGTACAAAAAGAAAACAGCCGGTGAGTTGATAAAGATTTTGGCTAAGAGATTTAATTTGCAATATGGTACGCTTGCTGACACTGGATGGCGCAGATCAGCCATAGAAGATAATACTACATTATTTGATATTATCCAAAATGCGCTTGATGATACTCTGATAACAAAGGGGAAGACCTATGTGCTCTACGATAAGGTAGGAAAACTTCAGCTTACAGATGTAGCAAAAATGAAAGTCAATACATGCTTGGTGGATGCTGAGACCGGACAAGATTATTCCTATAAAACAACCATTGACAGTGATGTATATAACCAAATAAAGCTGGTATATGAAAACAAGGAAAAAGGAACATTCGATTTATATGTAACAAAAGACTCAAAAAACATAGGCAAATGGGGAACTTTGCAGTATTTGGATAAAATTGATAATCCGGATATTGGAAAGCTTAAATCAAAGGCATTGTTAAAACTGTATGATAAGAAGAAACGTACATTGACCATATCTGGTGTGGTTGGAAATATAAATGTACGTGGTGGTTCTCTGGTTCCGGTCATGTTAGATTTGGGTGATATCACAGTGGCAAACTATATGCTGGTAGATAAAGTTACGCATACATTTAAAAATTGCGAGTACACAATGGACTTAGTTGTGTCTGGAGGAGATTTTAGTGAGTGATAGTTTGGTACAGTTAATTAAGAAAATTGCGATGGATGCCGTAAGATCAGCGAAAATGAGTGATTATAAGATTGGTACAGTTTCAGGCGTGTCTCCGCTTATAATTAAAATGTCAAATACTTTGGAAATTGATGAAGATTTTTTGCATTTGAGTAGAAATGTCACAGATTATGAAGTTGAAATAAAAATTGGAGATGTTATTCAAAGTAGAACAGTACTGAATAGCCTTAAGGTTGGAGAAAAGGTGCTTATGCTTCGAAAAAGCGGTGGGCAGGAATACATAATTATAGACAGGGTGGTGAACTGATGGTTCCAATTAACTATGAAGATGAAGAAGAACAGGATACAGATTTTCAGTTGGAAAGTGACCCGTCTCTTACATATGCAATGCAGATAGGAACCATTGAGAACGATTCAAGCATTTTTCTTGGCAAAGCAGACGGAGAAGAGGCAAACCGGCAGGCAATATTGAAAATCTTGAACACAGAGCGATATAAAAATGTAATTTATTCATGGGATTATGGAGTGGAGCTTCAGGATCTGAGGGGAAAGTCTCTATCTTATGTTATGTCTGAAGTGCCAAATCGGATTACGGATGCAATTACTGCAGATGATCGTTTTGAATCTTGTGAAGATTTTGAGATGGAACCGGTGGGAAAGAAAGCTCTGCATGTTACGTTCTCTGTAATTACAGCAGAAGGCGATAAAGTAAATGGATTGGAAACGGAGGTGGAATATTAGTGTTTGAGAACAAAGACTTTGATTCTATCATGGAAGAAATGCTTGCATCTGTAAGCGACAAGTTGGATAAGCGAGAAGGATCGATAATTTATGATGCAATAGCACCAATTGCCATGGAGTTGGCGCAGACGTATATCGATATGGATATGATTGTGAATGAGGTATATGCAGATACAGCATCCTATTATTATTTGATCAAGCGTGCAGCTGAGAACGGAGTATATCCCAAAGAAGAGACCAATGCGGTATGCAAGATGGTTGTTAGTCCGTCCGATACAGCAATAGCGATCGGGGACCGGTTTAACCTTGGTGATCTGAACTATGAGGTAACATCTGTAATGGATGCAGCAACCGGAGAGTATCAGGTAACATGTGAGACTGCCGGTATTGTCGGAAATCAGCAGTTGGGATCATTGCTTACGATTGAAACAAAGAATGATCTGAATGATATGGAAACAGCGGAATTGACCGAAGTCTTGATCCCCGGCGAGGATGAGGAAGATGTGGAAGATTTCCGTGAACGTTATTACGAGGGATTTTCCAATATAAGCTTCTGTGGCAATAATCCGGATTATAAAGAGCGTGTATCGGCTATTGATGGAGTTGGCGCATGCAAAGTTATGCGGATGTGGGAAAAAGGATATGATCCGGTAAAGTTTATTCCTGTTGCTGCAGTTACGGAGTGGATTGGAAAGCAGTCTGTGGAAACCGTTGGGGCGGAAGTATTTGCATGGCTGAAAGCGGTACATGATGTAGCAAAGGACAAATTACTGACAGTGGGTGGCACTGTTCGGGTGTATATCATATCATCGGAATACAAAGCCCCATCCGCCACGTTGGTACAAAAAGTGCAGAATGATGTTGACCCGGATGATAAGACCGGGGAGGGATATGGACTGGCACCTATCGGACATGTGGTAAAGGTTATGGGAGTGAAAGAAATTCCTGTTTCTGTGACAGTTACTGCGGTTTATAAGAACGGATATACTTTTGAATCCTTGAAATCCGATATGCAGTCGGCAATAGATGGGTATTTTACAGAACTTTCTGGTGATTGGAGTAATGAGGATAACCTGGTGGTGCGTAAGAGCCAGATTGAATCTCGGTTGCTTCTGATTGATGGGATATTGGATATTACAGATGTGAAACTGAATGGTGCATCTGAAAATGTAACATTGGATGAAGATGCAATTCCGGTAAGGGGTGATGTAAGTGGCTAAAAAAATGATTGATTATCTGCCGCCGTTTATGCAACAGTTTGAAGAAATGAAGCAATTGATGCAGAGCGAGGATAAGCAGGTGGCGGCTCTTAACATGGATACTACTAAAATATTACGAAATGCATTCATAGAGACTTCAGATGCAGAAGGCATCGAGCGGTTCGAAAGAATCTTACATATCATTCCAGGTGCTGGTGAAAATTTAGAGCTCCGTCGGTCGCGTGTGTCAATGCGGTGGAATGAACGGATACCGTATACGCATCCGACACTTGTAAAATGTTTAAATGCCAGCCTAGGAGAAAACAATTATGATCTGTATTCGGATGAGGAGCATTATTACATACTCGTGCATCTGAAATTGAATGTAGCGGATCGTGTCGGAGTTGTTGAAGAACTGATCCGGCGTATGTCACCAGAGGATATATGCTACAAAGTTCTTCTTATTTATAATACGCATGCAGTTTTACACAAATTTACGCATGCACAGTTACATAACTATACACACAGACAGCTGAGAGAGGAGGTTCTGCCATGACAAAGACAAAGTATTATGATCTGCAGATGGATGATCCGCAGGATGATTATGATGTGGAAGTCGTGAATGCCAATCTGAAAAAGATTGATGAGCAGATGAAAATAAGAGAAAATGCAACGGATGCATTGCAGGAACCTGAGTTTACAGTGGCAGATAAAAGGGAAAACATAGCATCCAAGGAAAAAATATCGAAAATTCTTGGAAAGATTGCAAAGTTCTTTACGGATCTTAAAACAGTGGCTTTTACCGGAAGCTATAAAGATTTGAGTAATAAACCGACATCTCTTCCTGCATCAGATGTATCTGCTTGGGCTAAAGCAAATACAAAACCAACATATACAAAAGCTGAAGTTGGTCTTGGCAATGTAGACAACACTGCTGATGCTAATAAAAGTGTTAAATATGCAACAAGTGCAGGTAACGCAACAAAAGTAAATAATTATACTGTAAATGCAAATGTTCCAAGTGGTGCAAAGTTTACAGATACAACGTATGGAGTTGCAACAACCACAAAGACTGGAATCGTTAAACCAGACGGGAAAACGATTACCGCAGATAAAGATGGAACTCTTCATGGTGCAGACACAATTAAAGTTGACGGAATCACAATCACAAGAGACGATGCTACAAAAGTAATTGCTCTCGCCAAAACATTACAAGATAAGATTGGGACAATTGGTAATAAGGTTGATAAAAATTATGTTGTAAACAACTTAACTACAACAAAGCAAGGATTTGTATTAGATGGTCGTCAAGGTAAGGCTTTGCAGGATCAGATAACTTCTTTAAACGGCAGTTTAGAGAATTATATAACGGCTAGGCAAGGATATTTTGGAACGTCTGGTGTATCTAGTTCATGGATACAAGCATCTGATTACCCGCAGAAGTATCAATATGCATATAAATTTCCTGATGTTGATGGTTACAAATTTCTTATTGGATTTACCAATATTAGATGGACAAACAGTGATAAGTATTATGATTACATGCTTCGAAATTACATACTCAATACTCAGTCTGATAAGGTTGAAATGTACTCTGGGCAAGGAACACCAGATTGTATAATGTATTTTTTTGGATTATACATTAAATCATGATTCTTTAAAATGCAAAATTTTAGGCGAATCCACCAGCACTAATAATAGTTGGTGTTTTAGTATCTTAGGCGCAAATATACGCGAAACTTCCATCTATTCTCTTAGGAGATTCAACGGTCTGGTTTGGATAATATATTGATAATTCGCCATTAGAATTTAAAAATAGCGGAACGGCATGCCCATCAATAGTAATAAAACTTAAATAGAAACTTCTTACTGGCGTATAGATTCCTGTTGCTAAAATTAAACCATGTGTAATTTTAGATGGAGTAATCTCAATAGATATCATAGATAAGTTTCCGCATTTATAATTTAAAACTTCGCCAGCGCCGTTTACGATTGTTACATTGGGATTTTCTTCAATTTTTAAACTGCCGTTTATGCTATTTTGAGATATTCTGCCTTAACCATTTCCTTGTCATAGATGCAATAGATCATCGTCGTATCGAGTTTACTATGTCCCAGAATCACTTGGATGTACTGCACCGGCATTCCACGTTTCATAGCATTGGTAGCCATTGTTCGCCGAAACCGGTGCGGATGTACTTTTGACACTCCTGCACGTTTTCCAATATCTCGCATAAGCTGCTCAATATTTCCTTTTGTCATGCTTTTTCCCCAGCCATTCAGAAACAGCGGGCGTGATGCATCCATTTTATCCGGCAAATACCTCTCCAGGTAATACATTGCTTTGTTGTTTATGTATACGGTTCTTTCTTTGTTTCCCTTGCCGCATACCACACACTCTCCGTCCCGAAAATTAACATCTTCCACCTTCAATCCTGCCACTTCTGACACTCTGCAGCCTGTGGATAACAGGAACTCAACCAGCGCCTTTTCCCTGTCATTTTTTAAAACATCCCGAATTTTTGCCAGTTCTATATCAGAAAATGGCTTTTGGGTGACATACTTTTCTTTGATGCTGTTAATTTTTAGCATTGGATTCCGGTCTATGATTTCCTCTTTCGTCGCCCATACGAAGAACGCGGAAAGAAACTTGCGCTTGTTGTTTACTGTAGCGTTTGATACCTTGTGCGTACTCTGATAATGAGCCAGATGATATCGAATATCGTTGGTTTTTATATCCCGGATATTCTTTGGAATTTCTTCCAGCAGCTTGGTCAGTGCATCATAATACTGTTTAAGAGTTTTTTCTGATCGCCCTTCCAAACGCATTGATGCAATATAAGTGTTTATGATCTTATCATTGCAATCATCCAACACAACCAGATCTGTACACTGCTCTGATACTTCGTACCGTTGAAAAAGAGCAGTCAATGCCATGTCGACTGCGTTGATCTGCTCTTTATCCATTCCTTTATTTAAAATTGCCAGTAACTCCATCCGAAATTTTTCTTCCATTGCCGCTCTCCTTAATAGGTTTTCTTCCTATTATATACCAGCAATTTACTCTTCCGTCTCTTTGATTGTCTTTCGGACTTCCTCTCTCCACTTTTCCGGCACCTCGTCCAGTGTCATCTTCTTGTCAAACATGATCCGGCGCACATAGAATTTTACGAGCTTACTCATTATTCCTCACCTCCCGCAATTATTCCAGCTAAATCCTCGATGGCTCCGGCATTAGACTCATGCCCAGCTTTCAGCTCGTCGATAGTTTTTTCCATCTCAGTCTTGGTTCTCAGGTTGACCGTTACGGTATATGTACCATCTTCTGCTCCGTCCTCCCCCACATTTGGCACATAGGAGAAGTTTTCACATTTGAGATTCGTGTACTCTCCGGAAACCTGATTATTATGCGCAAATGTGACCTTAGAGATATTTTCCGCCGAAAAGGCATCTGTAATTGTCTTGATTTCGTCAAAAGATTTTGACTGAATTCGAATATTGCTGAGACTCGCACCATCGGCGATCTCGAATGTTGTTTTGTCTTTTAATACTATTTTATCCATTATTTTTTCCTTTCTATTCTATGTTGGTTTACGGGTTACAAAAACTTATTTAAACGGCAGTTTAAATAATATAATATTGGCTAATGAGGTTATAATTGATCCACTCGATATAAATAACCTTAAAAACAAGTTATATATGACAAATCCAAATACTAAAAATCTCCCAGATGGACGTGATTATGGATTTTTATTTGTTGTTGGAGCAGATGGTAACAGATGGCGTTTACTTATCCTTATTCCAACATCTTTACAAGCAATCTACATTAACCATTACAATGCTTATGGAGATCCCGCAATCGGATGGATCGGTTGGCATAAGATTAGTTAATTTTAGTTTCATATATTTAACAGCAGAATAAAAATTAAATATCTTTTGAATCTGTTGTAGGAATGTTACTTATTTTAAGCATTTTATTACCAGAAGGATCATTGTATGCAACTATAATTTTTACTTCACTGCTCCAATGATTTACTGCAAGTATGCAACCGCTAACTTGATCTTGTGCAAAACCAATCATAAGCCAATTACCACTTGTATTAAAGAATTTACTTTTTCCATCAAAAATTTGCATAAATGATAAACCTGGGTTCATATTTGCGTGTATGTAATTCTTTATATCAGATAATGTTGTTGTATCAGTTGTAGTAAATCTAGAACCTGTAAGTCGATTATTTAAACTGCCGTTTATATAAGAACTAATGATAATTGGTACAAATAGCACCCTCATCTCCATTACAATATAGTTAGAAACTTCGAAAGGAGTGAAATCATGTGGTCAAATACATACAATGAGCGCCGCCTTACTAGAGTCGAGGCACGTGCTAAATCAAATACACACAGAATCGATAAGTTGGAACCAATCGTTGAGGAAATACATACCATGAGTGAAACGATGGTGCAGTTGGTCGAGGAGGTCAAGCATACCAACGAAAATGTGTGCGCTTTGGACGAGAAGATTGATAGCATGGATGCTCGCGTAGACGTGATGGAGCGTGCGCCGGCAGAAGATGTTAAAAAATATAAGTCAGTCGCAGTAACCGCGATCATCAGTACGATTTCCACAGCATTGGCTATTGGATTGGTTTCGATGATTGCTCAATATATCAAATAAGAAAGAAGAGGTATTTAATTATGAAGAATTGTGTATTTAAAGCAAACGTAGACACTGTTAAATGGTTTAAGGCTGCCGGCATCCGTGCCGTTAAGACAATGGCACAAACTGCAGTTGCAGTGATCGGCACCGCCGCCGTGGTATCATCCGTGGACTGGAAACTGGTTGTATCGTCTGCGGTTGTAGCCGGTGTTGTATCATTGCTCACCAGCGTAGCAGGAATCCCGGAAGTGAAGGAGGAGTAATTACATATGAAAATCAACGTACATGCCGGGCATAACCCGGATGGAAAGATCGCCTGCGGTGCTGTTGGACTCATCAAGGAGTCCACAGAGGCACGCAAGGTCAAGAAAGAAGTGATCCGACTCCTTAGAAAGAAAGGACACAAGGTGTATGATTGTACCTGCACCAATGGGACAAGCCAGACGGATGTCCTGAAGCGGATCGTAACAAAGTGCAACAAGCACAAGGTGAATCTGGATATTTCGATTCATTTTAATTGTGGAGTCGGGGATAAGAAAGGCAATGGTAAGACGACCGGAACGGAAGTGTATGTGTACAGTGAGAAAAGCGCAGCGAAGCCAGCAGCAGAACGTGTTGTTGAAGAGATTGCGGCTCTTGGCTTTAAAAATCGCGGTGTAAAGATCCGGACTGATCTGTATGTGCTGCACAGAACAAATTCGCCGGCAATGCTGATTGAGTGCTGCTTCGTGGATGATAAAGACGATGTGAAACTGTATGATGCCAAGAAGATGGCAGCAGCTATTGTTGACGGAATTTTTGTAAACTCACAAAAGAAATAATAGATTATAGGGTATTGTAATACAGACCACCGTACTGACTTATAATAAAAGATGCCATCTTAGCATTTGGTGTTGAAATGGAAATCGGATATTGCAGTCTTTTTTCATAATTCCACATAGCTTATTTCACTCCTTCCCATGGCATTGGACCGTCATTCCAGTCCCAGTCCTCCAGCGGCTGGCTGCCAAATGCGGACAACGGTTCGAAACGTTCCTCGTATGTCTTTTTAGCTGAATTGTATAATTCGTTGCACTGATTGTAATAAGAGAGTGCCTGTGCGTCATCCGGATGGGTGTCCAGATAAAGAAGCATATCATAGGCACAAAAGCCCAGTGCCATAACCCAGCGGTACAATTCCGACCGGTTCATTGGCTGAGAAGATGGTCTTGTCATCGCCGCCGCCCTCCCTGCATCATATTCATATTGCATTTTCCGGTAAATGGTTTATCCAGTTCCGGAAAAATTGTGCCTGCGGCAAGCCCGCGCATAGGATCGTAGGTTTTGCCGAATGTCTGCCAGGGAACGTAGCACATGCCAGGTACCTGATGGCTGCCATTGTCTGTTTCCGGCATAGTATTAATAGTTGCATTCATGGATTTCTTTTTCCTTTCTGATCAGCATATACTGTATGATATGTTTCGTTTGCGTTATGTGTGTATTTGTTATATAATAAAACACATGACAGAATAAGGAGAGAAACGCAATGAGTAAAGTAAGAACAAGATTTGCACCAAGTCCGACAGGAAGAATGCATGTGGGAAATCTTCGTACGGCATTGTATGCATACCTCGTAGCAAAGCATGAGGGCGGAGATTTCATCTTAAGAATAGAAGATACCGATCAGGAGCGTTATGTGGAAGGTGCTGTAGATATTATTTACCGCACCCTGCAGAAAACAGGCCTGATCCATGACGAGGGACCGGACAAGGATGGCGGCTGTGGACCATATGTACAGAGTGAGCGTCAGGCACAGGGCATTTATTTAAAATATGCCAAAGAGCTGATCGATAAAGGCGAGGCCTATTATTGTTTCTGTGACAAGGAACGCTTAGAGGGACTCAAAAAAGTAGTTGCAGGAAAAGAAATTCATGTATATGACAAGCACTGTCTGCATCTTTCCAAGGAAGAAGTAGAAGAAAAACTTGCCGCAGGCGTACCGTATGTCATCCGCCAGAATAACCCGACGGAGGGAACGACAACGTTCGAGGATGAGATTTACGGGGATATTACCGTTGACAATGCGGAGCTGGACGATATGATTCTGATCAAGTCCGATGGATATCCGACTTACAATTTTGCAAATGTGGTAGACGATCATCTGATGGGAATTACCCATGTTGTCCGTGGAAACGAGTATCTTTCCTCTTCCCCGAAGTACAATCGTCTGTATGAGGCATTTGGCTGGGAAGTACCGGTATATATCCATTGTCCGCTGATTACGGATGAAAATCATCAGAAGCTGTCAAAACGATGCGGACATTCTTCGTTTGAAGATCTGGTAGAGCAGGGATTTCTGACAGAGGCGATCGTGAACTTTGTTGCATTGCTTGGATGGAGCCCGGCAGATAACCAGGAGATCATGACACTCGAAGAACTGGTAGAAAAGTTTGATTACCATCATATGAATAAATCACCGGCAGTCTTTGACTATACCAAGTTAAAATGGATGAACGGGGAATACATCAAAAAAATGGACTTTGACAAGTTCTACGAGATGGCACTTCCGTATATCAAAGAAGTGATCACCAAAGATTATGATCTGAAGAAGATTGCACATATGGTACAGACCCGTATCGAGATCTTCCCGGATATCAGGGATCACATTGATTTCTTTGAGGAACTTCCGGAATATGATGTGGCAATGTACACGCACAAGAAAATGAAGACAAATGCACAGACCTCTCTTGAAGTGTTGCAGGAGATCCTTCCAGTCTTAGAGGCTCAGGAAGATTACAGCAACGATGCATTGTATCAGACACTTCTTAAGTATGTAGAGCAGAAAGGCTGCAAGAACGGATATGTTATGTGGCCGATCCGTACGGCAGTATCCGGCAAGCAGATGACACCGGGCGGTGCCACCGAGCTTATGGAGGTTCTTGGAAAAGAAGAGTCTCTTGCCCGTATCCGTAAAGGAATCGAGCTCCTTTCTCAGGCACAGTAGAACATTCTCACGGGAGAACGAATGAACTATAATAAATCCCAGCAGCAGGCCATCCGCCATAAGGATGGCCCGATGCTTGTTCTGGCAGGTCCCGGTTCCGGGAAAACTGCGGTAATTACCCAAAGAACGAAACAGTTAATTGAATATGAGAACATAGATCCGTCCAATATTCTTGTGATTACATTTACGCGAGCGGCGGCACAGGAGATGAAGCAGCGTTTTCTTGCAGCGACAGGAGAAGAGAGAACGAAAGTGACCTTCGGTACGTTCCACGCCATATTTTTCATGGTGTTGAAGCTGGCGTATCATTTTGATTCCGGAAATATTATATCGGAGGAGCAGCGATATCAGTTTATGCGGGAGATTCTGTCTTATCATCATCTGGAATACCGGGATGAAGGGGAATTTATCGGGGATGTTTTAACGGAGATCAGCCGTGTGAAAAATGAGCAGATTCCGCTGGAACATTTTTATTCTTCCAGCTGTGGGGAGGAGGTTTTCCGGAAGATTTACCGGGAATATGATGAGCGGCTCAAAAGAAACCGCCTGATAGATTTTGATGATATGCTGACATACACATATGACCTGTTTTCCCAGCGGAAGGATATTCTTTCGGCATGGCAGAAAAAGTACCGTTATATTCTGATTGATGAGTTTCAGGATATCAATCTGATCCAGTGGAAGATCATGTGTATGCTTGCCGCACCGGAAAATAATCTCTTTGTAGTGGGAGATGATGACCAGTCCATCTATCGGTTCCGCGGTTCGAAGCCGGAAATTATGCTGGGATTTCAAAAGATATACCCGCAGGCAAAGATTGTGAATCTTGAAGTAAATTACCGGTGTGAGCCGCCGATTGTGGAGGCAGCTATGCGCCTGATCGCGCACAATGAAGAACGTTTTCCGAAAAAGATCCGTGCCGGAAAATCCGGGAAACAGAAGGTGCGTTTTCAGTACTTTGAGGACTGCTATAAAGAGAATGCATTTTTGGCAGAAGATATCCGGCAGACTGTGCAAAATGGGGTTCCGCTTTCGGAAATCGCAGTACTGTTTCGGACAAACATGCAGCCGCGTGCCCTGATGGAATATATGGTTTCTGCCAATCTGGCATTTCAGACGAAAGACCGGATTCCGGATATCTATGAGCACTGGATTGCCCGTGATTTTTTCACTTATATCCGCATCGCACAGGGAAGTGACAGCAGGGCCGATTTCCTTTCTATTATGAACCGGCCGAAGCGGTATATCGGCAGGGACAGCCTGCCCGATGAAACGGTATGTTTTGATGAGTGGATGAAATTATATGAGGAGCAGCCGTGGATCGCGGAGCGGATCGAAAAGCTGTGGTATGATCTGAAACATTTGTCCCGTCTGAGCCCTTATGCGGCAATCAACTATATCCGGCGGGGAATCGGGTACGATGATTATCTGGCAGAGTATGCCGAATACCGGAATGTGAATAAAGAAGATTTTTATGAAGTGGCAGATGAAATCCTTGCGAGTGCCAAAGGGTACCGTACATTTGAGGAATGGTTTGCACATATAGAAGAATACCGGCAGGAGTTAAAGAGACTGGCGCAGGAAAAGCGCAGGAATCAGAATGCTGTGACATTTGCAACACTGCACAGCGCCAAGGGGCTGGAATTTACAAAAGTGTATCTGATTGACGTCAACGAGGGCGTAATGCCTTATAAGAAAGCAGTATTAAAGCAGGATGTCGAGGAAGAACGGCGTTTGTTTTATGTGGGAATGACCAGAGCAAAGGAATCCCTGACCATCTGTTCGGTAAAAAAAATGCGTGGCAAAGAGGTGGAACTGTCGCGTTTTATCAAAGAAGCCGGTAAAGAGCCGTAAAAAACCTGCATCGGGTATTCGATGCAGGTTTTTATAAAAGTTATTCCTCGTCTCCGAGTGCGTTGAAGTAGTCATCATCGAGCATTTCATCGAAGCGGTCAGCAGCGGCTTCGTACTCGTCGTCATCCGTGATGCTGTCGATCTGTGGAATGCCATCCTCATCCTCCGCATAGCGGTAGAGATAAACGGTGCCTTCATCCGGATCGGAGCCGTCCGGATTGAGTGGCATCAGTGCGATGTAGTCCTGTTTGTTTACCTCAAAAATAGTGAGAATTTTACATTCTACTTCGCCTTCATCCAAATCAAGTGTTACACGGATATCTTCAATCTCATCCGGGGTAACGGGTGTTGCTTTTTCTTTATCTTCCATAAGATACCTCTTTTCTTAATCGTTTTTGTGTCTTTTATCATTATAAGCGAGGAGTAAGGAGCTTGTCAATTCGAAAAAGTGATATACAAAGTTTTTTAAAAAGGGTATAATGAAAAACATGAAAATACGAGATACGAAAAAACGAACAGAGAATAAAAGGATCAGAGAAGGGGATTACGCAAAACCGGGAGTGACGATTCAGGGAGAATGGACCACTTTTACGTTTGATGCGGAAAAAGAGGACAGCTGTTTTGTGGTACTTAAGGATATACAGACCGAAAAAGAAGAAAAGATAGCTGTTCCGGCAGAATACTGCATGGGATCGGTGCGCTCTATCGCAGTGGCAGATCTGCATCTCGAACATCTGATTTACGATTTTGAGATCAATGGGAAAACGGTAATGGATCCGTGCGCACACGCCATCATGGGGCGGCAGGTCTGGAATGACAGTTCACGCAGCCGGCAGCAGTATGAGGTGCATGGGGCATTTGATGTGCAGGAGTTTGACTGGGGGGAGGATGTATGTCCGGAAATACCGAGAGAACAGATGATTATGTACAAGCTGCATGTGCGTGGTTTTACGATGGATTCCGGTACCAGAAGTGTTCCGGGGACATTTCGTGCGCTTATGAACCGGATTCCTTATCTGAAGAAACTCGGTGTGACAACAGTTGAACTTATGCCGGTGTATGAGTTTGAGGAAATTGAACTGCCAAAGCAGCAGAAACTTCCGGAATATATCCGTTGGAAAGAAAAACAGACGGATCAGATCCGCCCGGCAGAAAAAATAAAAAAGGTTCCGCGCAAAGTGAATTACTGGGGATATGAGCCCGGAAATTATTTTGCGGTGAAGGCATCGTATGCTGCCGATCCGCTGCATGCTTCCCGGGAATTCAGAATGCTGATCCACCGTCTGCACGAAAACGGCATGGAATGTGTGATGGAGATGTATTTTCCGGAGAAAGTGAATCATAATCTGATTTTAGAAGCACTTCGTTACTGGGTGCGGGAATACCATGTGGACGGAATCCATCTGCTTGGGGAACATCTGCCCATTACGGCGATTGTGCAGGATGGCATGCTCAGCCGTACCAAGATTTTTTATGTGAATTTTGAGGAAAAAGCATGTGCGGCAAGCCGGAAATATCCGAATCTGTATATTTACAAAGAGGAGTATCAGTATCCGGTACGGCAGATCTTAAACCATATCAATGGAAATATGCGTGATTTTGCCGATCAGCAGAGAAAACAGGGGGCTTTTTTAGGCTACATCAATTATATAGCAAGCAACAACGGGTTTACGCTTGCAGATCTGTTTATGTACAACGATAAACACAATGAGGAAAATGGAGAGCAGAATCTCGATGGGAGTTCCTGGAATTTCAGCAATAATTACGGCGTGGAGGGACCGACCAGAAAGCGTTATATCAATGCGCTGCGGAAATTAAACTGGAGAAATGCGGTTCTTATGCTTATGCTGGCGCAAGGGGTTCCTCTGTTGTGGAGCGGTGATGAGATGGGAAATTCCCAGAACGGAAATAATAATGCATACTGTCAGGATAATCCCACCGGCTGGGTGAACTGGAAGAATGAGAAGTCTCATCGCAGACAGATCGAATTTCTGCAGCAGGTAATTGCGTTTCGAAAAGAACATACGGTGCTTTCAAATCCGATGCCATTCCAGTTTTCGGATTATAAATCGCTGGGGTATCCGGATCTTTCCTATCACGGGACAAGTGCGTGGATGTTAGAACCGACACCGGATCATCTATGCCTAGGAATGCTTTATTGCGGGGCTTATGCCCAAAACGAAAAAGAGCCGGATGTCTATGTCGCCTATAATTTTCTTGCCGCGGCAACGGAACTGGCTTTGCCTAAACCGCGAAAAGGGAAAGAATGGGTTGTCTGTATTGACAGCGGAGAAGAGGATGCTGCGTTTTTGGACGCACCAAAGCCCGTAAGCGGAGGAAAAATCATTCTCCGGCCACAGACCATCTGTGTGCTGGAAAGCAGGGAGATGAAAAAACATGGGTAATGCATGGAAACATTTTTGCACAATTACACATCACAAAAATCTGGTGCTTGTCGGTTGCTTTAAGATCGGACTATACAGGCAGGGGTTGCTGCATGATCTTTCAAAATATTCTCCGACGGAATTTCTGGTCGGTTGCAAATATTATCAGGGAACCATGAGTCCGAACAATGCAGAGCGGAAGGAAAAGGGGTATTCCCTGGCGTGGCTGCATCACAAAGGACGCAATAAACACCATCTCGAGTACTGGATTGATTATGATATTTCAAAAGAACCGGGGAAAGAACATTCGGGGATGGCAGGAATGAAAATGCCGGTGTGCTACGTGGCGGAAATGTTTGTTGACAGGATCAGTGCATCCAAAAACTACCAGAAAGACAAATACACGGACCGGAGTGCACTCGATTACTATATGCACGGCAGATCGCATTATCTGATCCATCCGGATACCGAGGCACTGATCCACTATCTTTTACTGATGCTGGCAGTGCGGGGGGAGAAGGAAACATTTGCATTTGTAAAGAATGAGGTACTGAAAGGAAACGTTCCTTATGAGAGGGAAAGCCTGATCCGGCGCATACAGGAACTGGCACCGGAAGAAAAAATATAAAAGGGAAAAGCACAGAATGCCTTCTGCTGACATAGAATATTAGAAAGCTGTTGGAAAAGGTGCTGTGTGAAAACATTTTTGGTTCCCCTGACACCGGAAGAGGAAACAGACTGTCTGTGCAGATTAAAAAATGGCGAGCAAGGGGCAAAGGAAGAACTGGTGTTGCACAACATGCGCCTGGTAGCCCATGTCGCAAAAAAATATGTCAGTTCGGAAGAAGAACAGGAGGATCTGATTTCCATCGGTACGATCGGACTGATGAAAGCAGTAGACAGTTTCCGGCCGGAATACGGAAATAAATTTGCAACGTATGCCATCCGGTGTGTGGACAATGAATTGCTGATGCATCTGCGATCAAAGAAAAAACAGCGCAAAGAAGTTTCTATGTTTGAACCGATTGGTACAGACAAAGAAGGAAACCAGATTCAGCTTGTCGATGTGCTGGAGTTTCATGATAAAAATGTAGCAGATGAAGTGACAAAAAGGGAGCAGATGAAAAAAATCTGTACCTTTATGAATGATGTGTTAAGCGAGAGAGAAGCATTTATCATTCGGCGAAGATATGGAATCGGAGGAAATCAGGAACTGACCCAGAGAGAAATCGCGCGGGCACTTGGAATTTCCCGTTCCTATGTTTCCAGGATTGAAAAGAGAGCACTGGAAAAACTTAAAAAAGTGATAAGCGAATAAAGTCGTTGCAAAAAGATGCATTTTATGATAAGGTAAATGCATCTTTTTTCATGCATGTGTCTGTGCAAAATTCCCATTTGTTGGAATGAGGTGAATATGTATAGCCAAATCAGGACATCTATGCTGGATGGAATCTGCGCAATGCCGGTACAGGTAGAGGTGGATATCAGCATGGGAATGCCGGTGTTTGATATGGTAGGATATCTTTCTCCGGAGGTGCGGGAGGCGAAGGAACGAGTGCGTACGGCGCTTCACAATTGTGGAATTCTTCTGCCTGCAAAGCGGATTACCGTAAATCTTTCTCCGGCAAATATAAGGAAAACCGGAACCGGATTTGACCTGCCGATTGCGGTTGCACTGCTGGTTGCCATGGGGCTGGTAAAACCGGAGAAGTGCGCGGACACGATTTTTTCCGGGGAGTTGAATTTAAGTGGACAGTTACTGCCGGTCCGGGGAATTCTGCCGATGGTTTCGGATGGAGTAAAGGAAGGGATTCATAAATTTGTTGTTCCGGCGGATAATCTTATGGAAAGCCGTCTGGTGCAGGGGGCGGATGTCTGCGGATTTTCTGCATTGGAATCGGTGATCGGCTATCTGCAGGATGTCGGTTATAAAGAGCCGGCATATGCAGGCCGGCGGCAGAACAGATCCCATGGGATGCCGGATTTTTCCGAAGTAAACGGGCAGCAGTTTTTGAAACGGGCAGCGGAAATCGCAGCGTCCGGAATGCACAATATGCTTATGGTCGGGCCGCCGGGAGCCGGAAAAACCATGATCTCCGAGCGGATGGCTACAATCCTGCCGCCACTTACAAAAAAAGAGCAGCTGGAGGTTTCAAAAATATACAGTGTCTGCGGTCTGCTGGCAGACTCCCGGACACTGTTGCAGGAACGGCCGTTCCGCAGTCCGCATCATACGGTCAGCATGGCAGGGCTTGCCGGCGGTGGACGAAGTATCCGGCCGGGAGAGATTTCACTGGCACATCATGGCGTACTTTTTCTGGATGAACTCCCGGAATTTTCCAAATCAACGTTAGAAGTGCTGCGTCAGCCGTTGGAGGAACATCAGATTCATTTGACGCGCGCGGTCGGCAGTGTGACCTATCCATCGGATTTTTTACTTCTGGCATCTATGAATCCATGCAATTGCGGATATTATCCGGACCGGAATCGATGCAGATGCACACAGGCATCCCTGCAGCGGTATTTTGACCGGATTTCCCAGCCGCTCATTGACCGCATGGATCTTTGTGTGGAAGCGCCGATGGTTACTTATGAAGAACTGACGGGAAACGGCAATAATGAGAGTTCAAAGACCATCCGGGACAGGGTGTGCGAGTGTCAGGAACGCCAGATTTTTCGATTCAAAGACGAAAATTTTTCTCACAACAGTGGAATTCCGGCCGCAAAATTAAACCAGTTCTGCCGGCTGGGAGAAAAGGAACAGCGGTATATGGAAAAAATGTTCCATAAACTGTCACTTACTGCGCGCACCTACCATAAAATCCTCCGGGTGGCACGAACAATTGCCGATACACAAAAGGCGGAAAACATCCGTGTTTGTGATCTGACAGAAGCTGTGTGTTACCGGAGTATCGGTGATAAATTCTGGGGAGGTATGCAAGGATGAGCATGTATGCGTACTGGCTTGCAAATACCGGACTGACCGTACATAAACTGACGGGGCTTATGACAGAAGGGATCGGTGCGGAAGAACTGTATGCCTTGCAGGAGTCCCAAATGAAAAAAATCCGGGTTCTGGATGAAAAGGATGTGGAAAAAATCACACAATCCAGACGGCACTGGGATGTACAGGAGCACTGGGGAAAACTGCAGGGGGAAGGAATCGGTTTTGTCTGTGTGGAAGATGCGCGGTACCCGCAAAAGCTCCGCCGGATTTCTGCAACACCTTATGCGCTGTATTATATTGGCAGGCTGCCGGAAGAAACACGAAAGAGTGTGGCAATTGTCGGGGCGCGGACAAGAAGTGCCTATGGAAGCCAGATTACGGGGAAACTGGCGAGGGCACTTGCACAGAACCGGATGGATATCATCAGCGGCATGGCGATGGGGATTGATGCTGATGCGCATAGCGGAGCACTGGAAGAAAACGGGGATACCTATGCGGTACTGGGCTGTGGCGTGGACGTGTGTTATCCGAAAAGAAACCGGTATTTATATGAAAAAATGCAGGATCGGGGAGGCATTTTGTCGGAATATCCGCCGGGCACACCGCCGCTGCCGGGATATTTTCCGCAAAGAAACCGTATCATAGCCGGACTTGCGGATTACGTGATTGTGATGGAGGCAAGAAAAAAGAGCGGATCGCTGATTACTGCGGACTATGCCATGGAACAGGGGAAGGAAGTGTATGCCCTTCCCGGGAGAGTTACGGATGCCCTGAGTGAAGGAACCAACCATCTGATCCAGCAGGGCGCCGGCATTTTTGTAAGTGTGGAAGATTTCCTGCAGGAACTGCAATTACAGCCCCAAAATATAACGACACAAATAGACTTTAGAAAAAATCTTCTTGAAAAAGACGAATCGTTGGTGTATGCTTTATTAGATTTTTATCCGGTGGGTCTTGGAACCCTGATCGAAAAAAGTCCCTATGGTCTGGTAGAAATTCTGCCGGTTTTAGAGAGGCTGGAACAGAAAGGGTTCATTCAGGAGACCATTCCGAATTATTATATAAAAACAATTTAGATGATATAAGGAGCACCAAATGGCAAAGTATCTGGTAATCGTGGAGTCACCGGCAAAGGTGAAGACGATTAAAAAATTTCTGGGAAAAAATTATGAGGTCATGGCAAGTAACGGGCATGTGAGAGATCTTCCGAAGAGTCAGCTCGGATTTTCTCCGGAAAATGATTTTGAGCCGAAATATATTACGATTCGTGGAAAGGGAGAGATTCTTGCAAAGTTAAGAAAAGAAGTAAAGAAAGCGGATAAAATTTATCTCGCAACTGACCCGGACCGTGAAGGAGAGGCAATTTCCTGGCATTTAACCAAGGCGTTGAAACTGGACGATAAAGATGTCAGCAGAATCAGTTTTAACGAAATTACAAAAACAGCGGTAAAAGCATCCTTAAAGACACCGCGTGAGATTGATATGGATCTGGTTGATGCACAGCAGGCGAGACGTATGCTGGACCGTATGGTTGGTTACCGGATCAGCCCGTTGTTATGGGCAAAAGTAAAAAGAGGGCTGAGTGCTGGTCGTGTACAATCCGTTGCTTTACGGATTGTGTGTGACCGTGAGGAAGAAATTGATGCATTTATTCCGGAGGAGTACTGGTCTTTAGAGGCAAGCCTCCTGCCGGAAGGTGAGAAAAAACCGATTACAGCAAAGCTGCTGGACAAAGGCGGCGAAAAGTTTGAGATTTCTTCCGAGGAACAGATGAATCAGGTGCTTGCGGAATTAAAAGGCAAAGAATTTAAAGTCCGCGATATGAAAAAGGGAGAGCGCACAAAAAAAGCGCCGCTTCCTTTTACAACCAGTACTTTGCAGCAGGAAGCTTCCAAAGCGCTGAATTTCCCGATCTCGAAGACGATGCGGATTGCACAGCAGTTGTATGAAGGTGTGGATATCAAAGGACAGGGAACGGTCGGTATCATCACCTATCTGCGTACGGATTCCGTTCGTATTTCGGAAGAGGCGGATGAAGCAGCGCGTGCCTTTATTTCCGAAAGCTACGGAGAGGAATATCTGTCTGACGGAGAAGGAAGCAAGAAGAGCAATGCAAAGATTCAGGATGCGCACGAAGCGATCCGTCCGACCGATATTAACCGTATTCCGTCCGAGATTAAAGAGTCGTTAAGCCGGGATCAGTTCCGTTTATACCAGCTGATCTGGAAACGCTTTGCCGCAAGCCGTATGGCAAACGCAAAGTATGAGACAACAACCGTTAACATTGCGGCGGGAGATTATACATTCCGCGTTTCTACTTCCAAAGTAGCTTTTGACGGATTTATGCTGGCCTATACGGAAGCGGATGACGAAAAGCAGGAAAAACAGGTACTTTTAAAATCGATTGATAAAGATACAAAATTAAAACTCGAAGAATTCGATCCGAAACAGCATTTTACACAGCCACCGGCACATTATACGGAAGCTTCGCTGGTAAAAACACTCGAAGAACTCGGAATCGGACGCCCGAGCACCTATTCTCCGACCATCACAACGATTATTGCCAGACGTTATATCACAAAGGAAAATAAGAACCTTTATGTGACAGAGATCGGTTCGGTTGTCAATTCCATTATGAAGGAGTCTTTCCCGACCATTGTAGATGAACATTTTACCGCAAATATGGAATCTCTTTTAGACAGTGTTGCGGAAGGTCATTTAAACTGGAAGACGGTTGTTGCGAATTTTTATCCGGATCTGGAAGAGGCTGTGGAGGCCGCGGAAAAAGATCTCGAAAAGATTACCATTGAAGATGAAGTGACGGATGAAATCTGTGAAGTGTGTGGCCGCAATATGGTAATCAAGTATGGACCGCATGGAAAGTTTTTGGCATGTCCGGGATTCCCGGAGTGCCGGAATACCAAGCCATATTATGAAAAGATTGGTGTCGCATGTCCGAAATGCGGAAAAGACGTGGTCATCAAAATGACACGCAAGGGCAGAAGATACTATGGATGCATTGATTATCCGGAATGTGATTTCATGAGCTGGGGGCGTCCGGTGGAAAAGAAATGTCCGCGCTGTGGAGGCTATATGGTAGAAAAAGGAAACAAGCTTGCATGTGCGGATGAACATTGCGGTTACACGGAAGCAAAAGAAAAAGAAACAGAATAGTCGTAAATTTTTCAAAAAATATTGAATTGTCTGATAAATAGTGCTACACTCATGGTATCTGTGATAAAGACAGGAGGAAAAACATGAGTGTTCAACTTCTAGACAAGACAAGAAAAATAAATAAACTGCTTCATAACAATAATTCGTCCAAGGTGGTATTTAACGATATCTGTGAAGTCCTGACAGGAATTCTTGATTCCAACATCCTTGTAATAAGCAAGAAGGGAAAGGTTTTAGGTTCCAGTGTATGCAAAGGGGTTGAGGAACTGCAGGAACTGATCGTGGATGAAGTCGGCGGATATATTGATGCAGAACTCAATGAGCGTCTTCTGGGAATCCTTTCCACAAAAGAGAACGTAAATCTGGAAACACTCGGATTCGGAGATGAATCCAAAAAGTACCGGGCCATTATTACCCCGATTGACATTGCCGGGGAGCGGCTGGGAACCTTATTTGAATACCGGTGCGAAACGGAATATGACATTGATGACATTATTCTGACAGAGTACGGAACAACGGTGGTAGGACTGGAAATGATGCGTTCTGTAAACGAAGAGAGTGCAGAGGAAGCGAGAAAGGTTGCAATCGTAAAATCTGCGATCAGCACACTTTCTTTCTCGGAACTTGAGGCAATCACCCACATCTTTGATGAACTGGATGGCAATGAGGGAATTCTTGTTGCAAGCAGAATTGCGGATCGCGTGGGAATTACCCGTTCCGTGATTGTAAATGCACTTCGTAAGTTTGAGAGTGCGGGCGTGATCGAATCGCGTTCTTCCGGCATGAAAGGAACTTACATAAAGGTTGTCAATGATGTGGTTTTCGATGAACTTGCAGAACTGAAAAGAAAAAATGCAAAATAAAGGATGGAACCGAGAGGACAGCAAAAGGACTTGTATGTAAATATAAGTCCTTTTTTGTCATTTTATGTAAAAAACTACTTGTATTTTGCTTGATTTATACTATAATTAGTATGATACGATAATTGGGAATACTAGATAAGGAGGCACAAAATTGCTAAGTACAGATGCTTTCAATTATGTGAATGTTCTGGATAAAGCTGCTGATGCGAGCTGGAGCAGGGAGAACATTCTGACTAACAATATTGCAAATGTAAACACTCCGGGATATAAGAGAAAAGACTTAAATTTTGAAAATACATTAAAAACAGAACTGGGCCGCTGCAAGCATGAGTCCCTGGATTCGAAAATGAAAGACGTGGATCTTTCCAGACTGAATCCATCGGTTTATGTGGACAGTTCCAATTACTCCTATCGGCTGGATGGAAGCAATGTAGATATTGACACGGAAGAAGTGGAACTGGCATCCGAACAGATCCACTATCAGGGAATTACAGCCGGAATTAACGGACAGTTTGACCGTATGCGTTCCGTGATTAAGTAAGGGGGAAAGATAAATGGCTTTATTTCAGGCGTTTAATATCAGCGCGTCAGGCATGACCGCAGAACGGTTTCGTACCGATATCATTGCGGAGAACATTGCAAATGTAAATACAACATCAACAGAGAGCGGCGGTCCGTACCGACGCAAAATTGTAAATTTTGCAGAACGGAAAGTTACCCCGTTTTCCCAATATTACGCAACTGCATCGCAGAATCCGGCAATCGGAAACGGTGTAAAAGTAACTTCCGTAAAAGAAGATACGGAAACAGATTTCGTGAAAGAATATGATCCTTCCAATCCGGATGCGGATGCGGACGGATATGTATCCTATCCAAATGTAAACACGGTCACGGAAATGACCAATCTGATCGATTCTACCCGTGCATATGAGGCAAATGCGACTGCATTTGATGCCACAAAGAGTATGGCAACCACGGGACTTTCCATAGGAAAACAATAATAAAAAGTAAGTTATACGAGAGAGGACAAAAGCATGGATATCACACAATTGTCTGGAGTTTCTTCTGACTATCTGAATACATTCGCAAAAAAAGAGGCACTTGTTCCGGGAGACGATGACAGTTTCAGCGCGGTGCTTTCAACGGCTATGAAATCGGTAGATGAAACCAATGACCTGCAAAATACTGCGGAGTCGGAAGAAGTACGGTTCGCACTTGGGGAAGCCGAAAATCCACATGATCTGCTGATTGCAGAGACGAAAGCAAATGTAGCACTGCAGTATACGGTTGCAGTGCGGGATAAACTGATTGACGGATACAAAGAGATTATGCAGATGTCAATCTAGTAAGTGAGGAACGAAAACATGCCAGAACAGTTACAGAAAATCCTTGACCGTGTGGTTGAGTGGTGGAAAAAATTTTCCAATAAACAAAGAATGCTGCTGATCAGCCTTACCGCAGTGGTGATCCTTGCGCTAGTGATACTGGGAGTTGTTGTATCAAGACCGAGTTATACAACACTGATTGACTGCCAGAACGCAAAAGAAGCCAGTCAGGTAAAAGATCTGTTAGACGGCGAAGGTGATATTGATTATAAGGTAACGGATACCACACATTTTGAAGTAAACAAAAAAGATGAGAACAAGGCAAACTGGCTTTTGGGATCCAATAATATTGATACAACGGGATTTGACCTGTCAGATCCGAACATCAAGGATTATATCGACGGAAGTTTTTCTACCACGGAGGCAGATAAACAGAAACTTGCCAAAAGTTATATGGAAGATAAACTGGAGAATGTGCTTGCTGCGAATGACCTGATTGATTCCGCAAAAGTTACACTGGATATTCCGGATGATGACGGTACACTGATCTCACGGATGCAGGAAAGTTCTGCCAGCGTTTCGCTTGCCCTGAATGGTTCTATGGATTCGGATCAGGCGTATTCGGTGGCGCGCCTTGTGGCAACCGCCCTTGGAAATGATTCGACAGACAAGATTACCATTCTGGATCAGAAGACATCCAAAATCTTGTTTTCGGGAGCAGACCAGGATGATGATGCCACGGTTGTTTCCGACAGTCTGGACATCAAAGACCGCATTAAGAATTCCGTGGTCAATGGTATCAAGGATGTAATGGTCAAGTCCGGTATGTATTCGGACGTGCAGGTTGCGCCGAACCTTGATATTGATATGTCCAAGGTGGAAAAGGCGGTTCACAATTATTCACACAATGATGGACAGGATCAGGGAGAACTGACAGAAAGCTCTGAGTATAATTCAGAGGCAAAAGGTGGACAGGCTGCAACTCCGGGAACGGATTCCAATGATGATACGCCAACCTATGTGACACAGGATGGCGAGATTACAGAATCTTCCGTGTCGGATGTGGATAAAAAATATTCGCCGAATGAGGAAATTATAAAAACTATTTCAAACGGTGGAGCGATCAACTATGATAACAGTTCCATTGCCGTGACTGCCACACGCTGGGTTGTTTATGATGAGGACGAATTGAAAGATTCCGGGCAGCTGAAAGGGACAACGTTTGAAAAGTTTAAGAGCGCACACAGTGATCCGGTACAGGTGGATGCAACGCAGGATGAAATTGACCTTATCGCAAAAGCTACCGGAATTCAGTCTAGTGCAATCAAACTGGTCTGTTATGAAAGACCGCAGTTTGTGGAATCCCAGAAGAAGGGATTCGGACTCACCGACATTTTACAGATTCTGCTTGCGGTGCTGATTTTTGCGTTGCTGGGGTATGTTGTATTCCGCAGTACCAGAAAACAGAAAGTGGAAGAGCCGGAGCCGGAACTGTCTGTCGATGCCCTGCTGGCGGCTACTTCAGATAACGACGATGAAAATCTGGAAGATATCGGGTATTCGGAAAAATCAGAAACCCGGAAACTTATTGAAAAATTTGTGGATGAAAATCCGGATGCGGCAGCACTTCTGCTTCGCAACTGGTTAAATGATGATTGGGAGTAATTTATGAACAACGACTCATATACTGGAGTACAGAAAGCAGCGATTCTTTTGATTACGCTGGGACCGGAAAAGGCGGCAACCATTTTCAAACATTTAAAGGAAGATGAGATTGAAGAATTAACGCTGGAAATAGCGAATACAAGAAGCGTATCGCCACAGACCAAGGAGGAAGTGCTGGAAGAGTTTTATCAGGTATGCCTCGCACAGCAGTATATTGCGGAAGGCGGTATCGGATACGCAAAAGAACTTCTGGAAAAAGCACTCGGAAACGACAAGGCACAGGGAGTTATTGCAAAACTTACAGCATCTCTTCAGGTTCGTCCGTTCGAATTTATCCGAAAGACAGATCCGGCACAGCTGCTGAACTTTATACAGGATGAACATCCGCAGACGATTGCGATGATCCTTTCGTATCTGGCTCCGGCACAGGCGTCCCAGGTACTGGGAGCTCTGCCACCGGAAAAACAGGCTGATGTTGCAAAACGTATTGCAACTATGGATCGTACTTCTCCGGATGTGATCAAGGAGGTAGAACGCGTACTGGAGCGGAAACTTGCATCTCTTGTAAATCAGGATTACACCATCGTCGGTGGTATTGATGCAATTGTTGGCATTTTGAACAGTGTCGACCGTGGAACAGAGAAACATATTATGGAATCCCTGGAAATCGAAGAGCCGGAACTTGCAGACGAGATCCGCAAAAAGATGTTCGTGTTCGAGGATATTCTTCTGCTCGACGACCGTGCAATTCAGCGTGTGTTGCGTGATGTGGAAAATGCAGATCTGGAGCTTGCACTTAAGAATACAACGGAAGAAGTACAGAATGTGATCTACAAGAACCTGTCAAAACGTCTGGCTGCAATGATCAAGGAGGATATGGACTTTATGGGTCCTGTTCGTATGAAGGATGTTGAGGAGGCACAGCAGAAGATTGTTGCTGTGATCCGTAAGCTCGAAGATGCCGGAGAGATTGTAATTTCACGTGGCGGAGGTGACGATATCGTTGTCTAATTTACTGAAACAATGTTATGTCGTCAGTTCGGGAACTGGTACAAGAATTATCAATTCCAATGACGGGGTACGCCAGAAATTAAAAGAACTGCAACAGGAACAGGCTCCGGAACAGGTAGATGTATCAGCAGAGGACGGACAGGAGAATGCACCGGCTGGTTTCTCACAGGGAATTCAGGCAAAAACCGTGCAGATTGATGTGGAAGCCCTGCGCAGGGAAGCACTTGAAAAGGCAGCTGTGGAGGCAGATGAGATTACTTCCACGGCAAAAGAAGATGCAGAACGTATCCGTGGGGAAGCGGAAGAAAAAGCCCGTACCCTGTATGAAGAACAAAAGAAACTCGGATACGAAGAGGGTGCCAGATGCCGGGAAGAAGAATTAAACAGGGAACATGAGAAGGCGATGGAGTCTCTTCATGCACAGAAAAAACAACTGGAAGAACAGTATCATGAAAAAATGTCGGTGATGGAAAAAGACATTGTGGACGCTGTGATTCAGGTATTTGATAAAGTGTTTAAGATTCAGTTTGAAGAGAAACGTGAACTTTTGCTTCAGCTGGTAAATGGAGCATTACTTGACATTGACCCGGGAGATAAAATACGGATTCACACGAACCGGAGCGATGAGGAAATCCTTAAAGAACATCTTGCACAGATGCAGGATATTGTAGGAAAAGATGTTGCCATTGAATTTGTAAAGGATAATAAATTATCGGATGGACAGTGCAAAATAGAAACACCGTATGGCGTGGTTGACTGTGGGGTAGACACACAGTTGTCTGCACTGCTGAAGGATATACGTTCACTGGTATAAACGGGAGACGAATTTGGTTAAAGAAGCGGAAAAGTATTTACAGCTGATGGACCGCCAGTATTATAAGAGTTATGGAAAAGTAGTCAAGGTAGTAGGTCTTACCATTGAATCTGTCGGACCAAAGGCACGTATGGGAGATTTGTGTAAAATTTACCCGAACGAAAAGGAAGAGGAATATGTTATCGCGGAAGTGGTCGGTTTTCAGGATTCCAGACTGATCCTGATGCCGGTTGACAGCGTGGAAGGGGTTGGAACCGGATGCATTGTGGAAAATACCGGACATCCCCTGTCAGTTCTGGTTGGAGAAGAACTGCTTGGGCATACGCTGGATGGAATCGGACGCATGACGGATGGAACGGAAGAAATTCACGGTTCGTATTATCCGTTGGAAAATACGCCGCCGGATCCGATGGATCGCCGGATTATCAGCGAGGTACTGCCGCTTGGCGTAAAAGCGGTGGACGGACTGATTACGGTTGGAAAAGGACAGCGTATCGGTGTGTTTGCCGGTTCCGGTGTCGGGAAAAGTACCCTGCTTGGCATGTTTGCAAGAAATACGAAGGCAGACATCAATGTAATCGCACTGATCGGTGAGCGCGGCAGAGAGGTCCGGGAATTTATTGAACGTGACCTTGGTCCGGAGGGAATGGCACGGTCTGTTGTCGTGGTCGCAACGTCAGATAAACCGGCACTGATCCGTAATAAGTGTGCAAAGACTGCAACGGCTGTGGCGGAATATTTCCGTGATCAGGGAAAAGATGTACTGCTTATGATGGATTCCATGACACGATTTTCCCAGGCACAAAGAGAAATCGGACTTGCATCCGGGGAACCACCGGTTACCAGAGGGTATCCGCCGAGTGTGTACGCACAGATGCCAAAACTTCTGGAACGTGCCGGTACAAATGAAAAAGGATCGATCACCGGACTATATACGGTTCTGGTAGATGGAGATGATTTTAATGAGCCAATCACGGATACGGCGCGGGGCATTCTGGATGGACATATTGTTCTCGACCGTAAGCTGGGACATAAAAACCATTATCCGGCAATTGATATTTTACAGAGTATTTCCCGTGTTATGAATTCCATCGTAACAAAGGAACATAAGGCACTTGCCGGAAAATTAAAACAGGTGCTTGCCACATACAGTGAAGCTGAGGATCTGATTAATATCGGAGCCTACAAAAACGGATCGAATCCGGATATCGATTATGCAATCCGAAAGAATAAAGAAGTAAATGAATTTCTGTGTCAGGATACGGAAGAAAAGTTTGCTTTTGATGAAGAAGTGGAACTCTTAAAAAAGGTGTTTGACGACTGATCAATGGACAGAGGTTTTAAATGGCAAAATTTGTTTATCGTATGCAGAACATACTGAACATTAAACAGAAACTGGAGACACAGGCGAAAATGACATACAGCCTGGCAAACCAGAAATATCTGGAGCAGCAGAAGATTCTGCAGGAATATATGGTGCGCAGAGTCGGATATGAGCAGCACTGGAAGAAACTGATGCAGGGAAATTTAAATCTGCAGGAAGTCGAACATGCGCGGGCAGATGTAAATGCCATGAAAACGATTGTCAGACGACAGATGGTAGAAGTCCACAAGGCGGAAAAAGAACTGGAAGATGCCAGAAACCGCTTAAAAACCGTGATGCAGGAACGAAAGGTTCAGGAAAAATTGAGGGAAAAGGCATTTGAAGAATTTAAGCAGGAACTTGCAGAAGCAGAAACGAAAGAAATCGATGAACTTGTAAGTTATACCTATAACAAGGGTGAACAGGGAGAATGATATGGCAGACGAAAGAAACCTTGTCGACGAGGAAGACGCGGTAAAGGAAAACAGCACAAAAAATCGAAGAGAAAAGAAAAAACGGGAAAAGAAAGAAAAAAAAGAAAAAAAGAATGCCAAAGGAAACGCATCGGAACCGGAAGAAGATGAGGATGAAAAGGGAGGCGGCAGGCTGATTCTTGTCCTTACAACCATTTTAATCATTGCGATATGGATGGGAATTATAGGAATTTTGATTAAAACCGATGTCGGAGGATTTGGATCAACGGTGTTATATCCGCTTTTGAAAGATGTCCCTTATGTTAATAAAATCCTCCCACAGCCGGAAGAAACGGTGGAGCAGACCGAGGGCACAGAGCATCAGTATGGGTCTTTAAGCGAGGCCATCAGCCAGATTAAAGAACTGGAAAAAGAACTCGATGAAGCCATCAGTACAAATAAAAATGACAAAAAAAAGATCAAGGATCTGAAGGCACAGATCAAGGATCTTTCAAAATACAAAGAGGATGAGGCTGCCTTTGAAAAGGAGAAGGAAAAATACTACGAGGAGGTTGTTTTTTCCGATCAGGCACCCGATATACAGCAGTATAAGACATATTATGAGAGCATTGATCCAGAAAATGCCGAAGTCTTATACAAACAAGTGGTTGAACAGATTACCTACGATAGTCAGGTTGAAGATTACGCAAAGACATATTCCAACATGAAGCCTCAGGAGGCGGCCAGCATCTTTGATACGATGACGGACAATCTCGGGCTTGTGGCTGACATTCTCATGAATATGGGAACACAGCAGAGGGCGGATATTCTTGGCAAGATGGATGCAACGACTGCGGCGAAGCTGACAGAGATCATGGAACCTACCAAGAAAAAGTAGGAAATCTGTAAATAACAGAAAGGAGGAACGTGTTTGACAAGTGCAAATGTATTTAATTTGAATTCTGTAAAGCAGGGTCAGGTATTAAATGCAAATGCTGCAAAAGGCAGATCAAAAGCTGAAAATCCGGATGCGGCAGGCGTGTTTGCTTCACTGATGGGCAGTAACTACTCTACAAATTTTAATATGCCGTCCGTGAATACAAAAATAAACAACAATGTATTACAGCAGACAAATGCGGCAGATAATTACGACCGGTATCAGTATCAGGATAATACCATCCGTCAGGCAGCCGGAGATGTTGTCACAGACGTGATTGGCAATTCGACAGATACTCTGGATCAGTTCCAGGGCGATGTTGTCAGGACGGTGGCCGAACAATTGGGTGTTTCGGAAGATTCTGTAAAAGATATGATGGAGTCGCTGGGACTTACAGCTTTTGATCTCCTGAATCCGGAAAATCTTGCACAGCTTGCAATGCAGCTGACAGGAGAAACTTCTCCAATGGATTTACTGATGAATGACCAGTTTCAGGGGCTGATGCAGCAAATGGACCAGCTGGGAGGGCAGCTTGCAAATGAACTAAATCTTCAGCCGGCACAGATGGAGGAACTGATTGCGCAGATGGATATTCTGCAGACACCGGAAACTCTGACCGATGAAGAAATGCAGGTATTGACCGATGTGGCAGGACAGCAGACAACAGCAGATACTGTTTCGGCAGATGTGATGCCGGAGCTTGCACAGACTGATGAGGTACAGCCGATGGATAAACAGGCGGATGTATTTCAGAAAGAACCAAAATCGGATGAAGTACGTACACAGCAGCCACAGACAAAGCAGACAGCAGAACAACAGACGATGGAACAGCAGACGGATGCCGGAGATGCAGATTCGCAGACAGGGGATCAGGTGAAGTCGGCGCAGCCGGAAAAAATGACGGCAGACCAGACCAGCTCTGATGTGGCAAAGACACAGACTGCCATGCAGATGCAGGATACCGCCGGGGTACAGACGATGGCGCATGCGGCGGATGTAACATCCGAGACATCGTATATTTCTGTGGATACCATGGATTTGCTGGAACAGGTGGCAGAGCAGATCCGTGTGAATGTTTCGCAAGGAACTTCATCGATGGAGATGCAGCTGAATCCGGAAAATCTCGGGAAAGTGTATGTAAATATTTCTTCGAAAGAAGGCATGATCCATGCACAGCTGGCAGCTTCTAATGAAGCAGTCCGCGCAGCCCTTGAAACGCAGGTGGCAGATCTGCGGCAGAATTTAAATCAGGCAGGTGTCAAAGTTGACGCCATAGAAGTAACCGTTGCTTCCCATGAATTCGAAAAGAATCTGGAACAGAACCAGGAGAATGAAAAGCAGCAGGGAGAACGGCAGCAGGAGCAGTCCGGAGGCAGAAGAAGAAATTTAAATCTTTCCTCACTGGATGGATTGTCAGGACTGATGACAGAAGAAGAAACTCTTGCAGCACAAATGATGCGGGAGAATGGAAATTCCATGGATGTAACCGCATAGAAAGGAGAAAAAATGGCAGATACGACAACTTCCGCACTGAATTGGGCAACTGTGGAAAACGGAAAAGTAAAAACGACAACATCGAAAAAAAGCGATGAGTCCAACAACGGAACCATGGGATATGATCAGTTCCTTACATTACTTTGTGCGGAAATGCAGTACCAGGACCCGCTCGAGCCTACCAGCAATACCGAATATGTGGCACAGCTTGCAACGTTCTCACAGTTAGAGGCAATGCTTGGCATGCAGGATACACAGAAAAACGAGATGGCAAACAATCTGGTTGGAAAATATGTAATCTTAAAGGTTTCGGACGAAACAACCGGAAAAACTTCTTATGTGGACGGTAAAGTAGATTATGTCATGTATCAGGAAGACGGATCACAGATGCTCAGTGTCAACAATAAGCTGTATTCCATCGATACGCTTGATACGGTGGCCGACAGTGATTACTATGAAGCGATTGGTTATGCCAAGACCATTTCAAACATGCTGGCACAGCTTCCGGATATTGAAAATATTACGACCAAGTATTCCGGTGCGATAGAACAGATCCGTAAGGTATACGATGGCATGACGGATTATCAGAAGAGCTTTGTAAGTGAGTCTGATCTTGCAAAACTGAAGAAGTATGAGCAGAAGATCAAAGATCTGGGTGGAGATACCTCAGACGATACAAAGACGGATGATACCAAAACAGATACGGATACGAAAACCGATGATACCAAGACTGATACGGATACCAAGACCGATGACACAAAAACGGATGACTCGAAGACAGAGAATGGTTCCGATCAGAAGAGTGACGAGACAACAGGTGCATAGGAAAGGGGAGAAAAAAGATGAACCCGATCAGCAAACAGTTTTCGTCGATCGAACAGGTAACCGGCCAGTATTTAAAACAGAAAAACGTAACCAGTCCGTCAAAGACGTCGGATGTTTCATTCGAAGATGTCTTACGGCAACAGCAACAGTTAAAGTTTTCAAAGCATGCCTCGCAGCGGCTGGAAAGCAGAAATATCAGCTTATCCGAGGAACAGAATGCCAGACTCGAAGACGGAGTGGAACAGGCACATGCCAAGGGAATTAAGGATTCTCTGGTTTTGGTGGATTCACTTGCTTTTATTGTTAATGTGCCAAGTAAAACCGTTGTTACTGCAATGGATCAGACGGAAACACAATCAAATATTTTTACAAATATAGATGGCGCAGTTATTATGTAACCGGACCTTATGGAAGTTACAGGAATCCCGACTGACAGAAGGATTTCAAAACCATATTGCCATCTAAGGAGGTCAATGTACTATGATGAGATCATTATTCTCTGCTGTGTCAGGTCTTAAGACACACCAGACGAGAATGGATGTAATTGGTAACAATATTGCCAATGTAAATACCGAAGCGTTCAAAGCTTCCAGCGTAAGATTCAGTGAACTGATGTACCAGACAATGTCCACCGCATCCGGTGGGGATGCGTCAACCGGTACGGGTGGTGTCAATGCTAAGCAGGTTGGTCTTGGTGTAAGCACGGCATCTACCATGATCAATATTACCGGGGCAGGTTCTTCCGAGACAACCGGAAACCCGTTTGATTTAAAACTCAGCGACAGCCAGACCACAAACTTCTTTATTGTCAGCGATGGAACAAATACCATGTTTACCCGTGCAGGTTCGTTCTATGTAGATGGAAACGGCTATCTGTGTATGAGTTCTACCGGATATACGGTACAGGGATGGCAGGTAGACAAAACGACAGGTGAGATCCACAAAGATACGGTTTCTCCCCTGCAGGTGATGTCACCGTCCAACACGACATCCGCTCCGGAGGCAACGACAGAGGCTTATGTGCATGGAATTCTGGATAAGGAAGATACCGATGTCACCGGAAAAGACGGCTATGTTATGACTCTTGGATTTTATGATGATCTGGGATACTCTTATACGGCTAAGTTTGCGGTGTCAACACCGAAGACAACTCAGGGATTAGGCACTGGAAATAATTATTTTATCAGTTTAACGGATATTATTGATTCGAAGGGAAATTCTATTGTCACAAAAGACGAAAATGGAAATGCAATAAAAGACGAAGCTGGTAAGCGTAAGATGCTTGATTCGATCTGGGGAGATGACGGGAAACAGGATGATACGAATGGACCGAAGGGCTATTATATGAAATATGATTCCAATAAGGGTACATTTGTAAGTATTGGCGATGGTTCGAATACAACAGCTGGTACGAAGGCTGTAACGGCGAAATCCTTAAAACTTTCTGCCCTGGGAACACAGTATACAACAAATAATGCAGACGGAACGACACAAAAATCCAATTTTAAGGACATCAATGTAGATTTTTCCACTTCCACCAATGTAGGCCATGGCGGAAAGTCAACACTGAAAGTAGAAAAAGGAACTTCTGTCGGAAAAGAAACCGGTAAGAAGAATGGTGCAATGATCGGACTTGCTGTAGACCAGAGCGGTAAGATTTATGCAAGCTATGACAATGGTAACACCGAACTTCTCGGACAGATCGCAGTGGCACAGTTTGCCAATGCTTCCGGTCTTGAAAAAATTGGTGATAACTGCTATCAGACAACCTTAAACTCTGGCGAGTTTGACGGTGTGGGTGTAGCTGTGGATGCGGATGGAAGCAAGATCAATTCCGGACAGCTGGAAATGTCAAACGTTGACCTTTCCGGACAGTTTACCGATATGATCATTACGCAGCGTGGATTTCAGGCAAATTCGCGTGTTATCACAGTTTCCGATACATTACTGGAAGAATTAATCAACTTAAAGAGATAGTTTGAAAAAATAGTTGGGAAATGGTTTTTTGACTGTTTCTCAACATTTTTTTGTGATTTTACACCCTTTTTAACAAAAAGGAAGTAGACAAGAGAGAGAAAGTTTAGTAAAATCATATAAAAGGGTATTTTGATGGATTTTGTCGGAAGATCCATCGGAATTCCTAATTTTAGAAAATGGAAGGTGTAGTTCATGGATATAGCATCACTGCTTTCAATTATCGGCGGAATTGCCATGGTTATCTTTGGCGTCCTCAGTAGTAACAGTTTTGACATCACTGCGATGCAGATGTACATTGATCCGGCATCTGTTGTCATTACGTTTGGTGGATCTATCTGTAGTACGATTGGGTGTTTCAAGCTTGCAGATGGAATCAACGGATTCAAGTCAATTTCACTCCCGTTCAAGGATAAAACATATGATCCGTCACAGACCATCCGGACAATTATTGACATGTCAAATGTCGGAAGAAAAGAAGGTTTGCTTGCACTTGAAGAAGCTGCAAACGGAATTGAAGACGAATTCCTGAAAAAAGGAATCATGCTTGTAGTAGATGGCACCGATCCGGAGCTGGTCCGTGGGATTCTGGAAACGGATATGGTGTGTCTGGAAACCCGTCACAAGGATGTGATTAAGTTTTGGGAAAAATGGGGCGAGATGGGTCCTGCCTGGGGTATGATTGGTACCCTGCTCGGACTGATCGCCATGTTAAATAAACTTTCCGATCCGTCTGCGATCGGACCACAGATGTCTGTAGCACTGGTTACGACACTGTACGGTTCCCTGATTGCAAACTGGTTATGTGCCCCGATTGCCGGAAAACTTTCCGTAAACAATGATATGGAAGTGGTAAACCGTCAGATCACCATTGAAGGTTTGCTGTCCATTCAGGCAGGAGAAAATCCACGCGTTATTGAGGAAAAATTAAAGTCATTCCTTTCACCGTCTGTAAGAGAGGGTGTTCTTGAAAACGGCGGAGGAGGTGAAGAGTAGTGGCAAAAAAGAAACAGGAAGATCCGCCAAAAGGAGCGCCGGCATGGATGAATACTTTCTCGGATCTGATGAATCTTTTGCTCTGCTTCTTCGTACTTTTGTTTTCCATGTCGACAGTAGATACTGACAAGTTAGAGGCGGTTGTTGCATCACTGCAGAACGCCATCAGCATTCTTCCGACCGGAGGCACAAGCATTGGAGAGGGAGAGATGATTTCTGCCGGTGTCCGCCAGCTGGAATTTCTGGATTCTTACTACAATGAGATGGCAAATTCCAAAGCAGAGAATACCGATGAGCAGACAGATGGCAAACTGTCTGCACAGGAACAGTACGAGCAGCAGCAACTTGCGGAATCTGAAAAGATGGCAGATGAAATCCAACAGGAACTTGATAATTCACAGCTGTCCGGAAAGGTGGATGTGGATTTCAATGCAGAGTATGTAAAACTGAATCTGAATGGTTCCATTTTGTTTGCATCCGGTAAGGCTGATCTCGTTAAACAGGCAGTCCCGATTGTAAACAAGCTTGGAAAGATTCTTGAAAAATATAACAAGAATGTGATAGAGATAGAAGGACATACCGATAATGTTCCGATCCGCTATTCTGCAAAATATGAAAATAACGAGGTTCTTTCGGTGTACCGTGCACTTGCTGTCACGGATCAGCTCAGAAAAAATAAAAACTTAAATCCCAAGTACATTAAGTTTGCGGGAAGAGGAGATTACATACCGGTTGCTGACAACAGTACCGCAGAGGGACGTGCGCAGAACCGGCGCGTAGAAATAAAAATTTATAACTCATTCAATTCAAATGTGAAAGAAAATAACTAAGAGGAGTAAGCAATGAAGAAGAATTTAATTTCAGTCGTAATTCTGGCACTTGTGTTTGCAAATTTTGTTTTGACAGCACTTTTGATGTTTTCGGTATTACCGGAGACAAAAAAAGCAAATACGCTGATCGAAAAAGTGTGTTCCGCAATTGATCTGGATTTAAACAGTGGTGCGGCTACCGGAACCAGCAATATTTCCATTGATGATCAGGAAATTTATAAAGTCAGCGAAGGGGAAGACCTGACAACAAACCTTGCAGAAGGAAAAGACGGAAAGACTCATTATGCAGTACTGAATGTATCACTTGTTCTGAACAAGAAGAGCGACAATTACAAGAAATACACACAGGATTTCCTGACAAATCAGGATGATACAATCAAAAATGATATTATCAAAGTGGTAAGTGGATATACATTTGAGCAGTTTAACCAGAATTCAGATGCAATTAAGGACACGATCCTTGAAGATATGCAGAATTTATTCGGCAAAGATTATGTGATCGGAGTAAACTTCTCCAAACTGACAGCACAATAGGATTTTTACAGGTGGTGAAAGACTGATGGGTGACGTATTATCCCAAAATGAGATAGACAACTTGCTGGCGGCACTTAGTACCGGTGAGCTGGATGTGGATGAAATAAAAGACAATAATGAAAAAAAGGTAAAAGAGTACGATTTTGCCCGTCCTTCCAAATTTTCCAAGGAACATCTGCGTACCATGGAAATGATATTTGAACATTATGGCAGACTTTTATCTACGAACCTGCCCGTATATTTACGGAAAAATGTTCAGGTAGAGGTGGTGAATTCAGAAGCGGTTACGTATTCTGAATTTTCTAATGCACTGTCAAATCCGGTTCTTTTGGGAATTGTGAATTTTGCACCCCTCAAGGGAAATATTATTTTGGAAATGGCATCGAATCTGGGGTATGCGATTGTTGACCGTATGCTCGGTGGCAGAGGAGATCCTATGGACAAAGTCCGTGAGTTCTCGGAAATCGAACTTTTGATTATCGAACGGATTATGATTGTGTGCGTCAACCTTTTGCGGGAACCATGGGAAAACGTGGCGGATATTCATCCCCGGTTAGAGAGAATTGAAACCAATTCCCAGTATGCACAGATTATTTCTCCGAGTGAAATGATTGCGATTGTGACAATTAACCTTAAGATCGGGGAAGTGGAAGGCCTGATGAATGTCTGCCTTCCGTATCTGACCCTTGAGGATGTCATTGATAAGCTGAATACGAAGTACTGGTATTCAAATCTGCAGAATCAGGACAATACCGATTACACGGAATCCATTGAGACCCTGATTCGGCGCGCACAGATACCGGTCAAAGCTGTTCTTGGAAACAGTATGATATCGGTAAATGATTTTGCCATGCTGCAGCCGGGAGATATTATCCGGCTGGATCGCAAGGTGGAGGATGAATTGGATATTTATGTTGGAAATATTCGGAAATTTACTGCACTTCCCGGATCATCGGGGGATAAATATGCAGTCAGGGTCACTTCGGTGATCAGAGAGGAGCAATAAACTATGGATGGAGTATTATCGCAGGAAGAAATTAACGCACTGCTGAATGAACCTGGAGCAGAAGCGAGTGATTCTGCGGAAAATGAACTGTCTGATGCACAAAAAGACGCGATCGGAGAGATTGCCAATATAAGTATGGGAACTGCGGCGACAACGTTGTTTTCGCTCGTTAATCATAAGGTGGAAATTTCAACTCCAGTTGTTTCTTACGGCACATGGGATGATATTGTACAGGAATACGAAAAACCTTGCGTGTTTATCCGCATTGCATATACCGTAGGACTGGATGGAAGTAATATTCTTGTCCTGAGGGAACATGATGTAAAAGTCATCACGGATCTGATGATGGGAGGAGATGGAACCAATACAGATGGCGAACTTGGCGAATTGCATTTGTCCGCAATCAGTGAAGCCATGAACCAGATGATGGGTTCTGCGGCAACTTCCCTTTCTTCCATGTTAAACCGCAAGATTGATATCAGCCCGCCAAATGCAACGGTGATTAATCTGCAGGAAGACATCGATGAAGCGGAGATTGATTCCTTCCTTACCGGAAAGTTTGTTAAGATCTCTTTCCATATGGAAATCGGGGATCTGGTTGACAGTACAATTATGCAGCTGTATCCGATTTCATTTGCAAAGGATATGTGTGATGGAGTGGCAAAAACGATGGAAATGGACAGTCAGAGTGTGACGGCCGATTCCACAGCCGCAAATTCCGGCAATCCGGCAGGAACACAGCCGGCGGCAGCATCTGCTGCCACACAGCAGTCACAGCAGATGGCTTCACAGAATACAGCACAAATGGGGCAGCCAATGGGGCAGCCAATGGGACAGGCGATGATGGGAAATACTATGATGAATCAGAACATGGGACAGCCGGTTAATGTTCAGCCGGCACAATTTAGCGCATTTGCGGGTGGAAACCTTGGAAATTACCAGCCGGAAAATATTGATCTGATTATGGATGTTCCGCTTCAGGTGACGGTAGAGCTTGGAAGGACAACAAAATCCATTTCAGATATTCTGGATCTGGGTCCGGGAAAGATTATTGAGCTGAATAAACTGGCAGGCGAGCCGATTGATGTGCTTGTCAATGGAAAATATGTCGCAAAGGGCGAAGTTGTTGTCATTGAAGAAAGTTTCGGTGTTCGAATCACGGAAATTGTCAATGCTTCAAGAACAGGCGGAAAGTAGAAACAGACATGACAAATGTGTTACTGACAGGTTCTCTGGAAAGCTTTATACAACTTTTGGGTGCACTGTTTATTTTTGCTGTTGTTCTGGCTGCTACATATCTTACCACCAGATGGATGGGAGGTATGCAGCGTGGACGCCAGAATAATAAGAATCTGCATGTGATAGAGACAATCAGTGTCGGCAATAACAAGATGATCAGTATTGTGGAAGCCGGCAGTGTCTATCTGGTTGTTTCTGTTGGAAAAGAGGAAGTACATCTTCTGGCACAGCTTACGAGGGATCAGTTAAAAGATTTCTCTTTTGAGCTGGAACAGAGTGGGAAAAAGCAGGATTCTTTTGCGGAAATTCTCAACCAGTTAAAAGACAAGTTACCAAAGAAGCAAGGATAAAGATGAGCAAAGGGAAAAAGATATACTGCATTGCAAGTTTTGCGTTTGCGTGTGCGGTTTTAATACTTACAATTACATTATGTATGATGCATCCGGGACGTGTCTATGCAAGTTCCATGGACCCGGACAGTATTACAAAGATTACACAGAAAGATACACAGGGAGCAGATCATAATACAGACAATGCCAATGGATTGTCAATTACATATAACAATGATTCCGGATCGGTTTCCACACCGATCAAGATGCTTCTGGTGTTGACAATTCTATCACTTGCACCATCGATTCTGATTATGATGACTTCGTTTACACGAATTATCATTGTACTTCATTTCCTTAGGACTGCGATCGGAACGCAGACGACACCACCCAACCAGGTTTTGATCGGTCTGGCATTGTTTCTGACATTTTTTATCATGTGGCCAACGTTCCAGCAGATCAACAAAGAGGCAATTCAGCCGCTCGATAAGGGAGAAATCACACAGTCGGAATTTTTTGAAAAAGCAGAAGGGCCGATTCGTGAATTTATGATCAAAGATGCAAAGATCCAGATAAGGGATGTGAATCTTTTTGAGGAGATTTCCGGAGAAACGTATAAAGATACAAAGGAATTGTCGGATGTTCCGTTTACCACACTGGTTCCGGCATTCATTCTGAGCGAGCTTCGGAAAGCATTCATTATGGGATTTTTGATTTATATTCCGTTTATTGTAATTGATATGGTGGTGTCATCCGTACTGATGTCCATGGGTATGATGATGCTTCCTCCGACAACCATTTCGTTGCCGTTTAAGATTTTGTTGTTTGTTCTGGCGGATGGATGGGATCTTGTCATAAAATCCCTCGTCCAGACATTTTATTAGGAGGATACCGTATGATTTCACAGGGTGCAGTTCTTGATATTGCAAGAGATGCAATTTATACCATTCTGATCACGTCGGCACCGCTGCTTCTGGTTTCTCTGGTGGTTGGTCTGATTATCAGTATTTTTCAGACGGTTACATCCATTCAGGAGCAGACACTTACGTTTGTTCCAAAGATTATTGCGGTATTTGCTGCAATGATCCTTTGCGGCTCCTGGATGTTAAATAACATGACCGAATTGGTGGAGCGTCTGTGGTCGAATTTCAGTACCTATCTGAGTATGTGATTTGATAAAAAGATATGGTTAATTATGTATTTACACTTGAAAATTTTGAATATTTTCTGCTGATTCTGGTAAGAGTTACCTGTTTTGTGTATGTGGCCCCGTTATTGGGGCAGCAGGGAATTCCCAATCAGATTAAAATCGGATTTTCATTTTTTGTCTCATTGCTTTTATACAATGTAGTAGATCGGCCGGAGCTGACATACGCAAGTGTTGTCGGGTATGCGGTAGTTGTGATCAAAGAGGGAATTACGGGACTGCTGATTGGGTATGCGGCAAGCATCTGTAATTCCATTGTTTTGTTTGCAGGAAATATTATAGATATGGATATTGGTCTGTCCATGTCTACCGAATTTAATCAGGACATGGGAACAGAAACCACACTGACAGGAAATCTGTATTATTATCTGGTTCTGCTTCTTTTGATTACATCTGATTTTTATACCTATCTGGTACGTGCGGTTACGGATTCTTTTTCCGTAATTCCGATTGCCCACCAGAAATTTGCATGGGATCATCTGTTATCTGCAATCACACGCTATATGGGAGATTCATTCATCATAGGGTTTCGGATTTTTCTTCCGTTTTTTGCCTGCATTATGGTTTTGAACTGTGTACTTGGAATTATGGCACGTGTGGCACCGCAGATGAATATGTTTTCGATCGGTATGCAGCTGAAGATTCTGGTTGGATTTGTTGTTTTGTATCTGATCGTGTTCCTGTTGCCGAATGTGGCAAATTATATTTTTGATGAAATAAAGACGATGGTGAAGCTTGTTGCAGAAGGTTTGTATTGACGAAAAAAATCAGAATCGAATATTGCATTATAATCTGCAATGGTTTGCAAAAGACGGCGAAGGCGGCGAGAAGACAGAACCTGCAACCGCCAAGAAATTAAAAGATGCCAGAGATGAAGGTAAGGTTGCAAAAAGCCGCGAACTGAATTCGGCATTTGACCTGATCGTTTTGTTTCTATGCCTGAAAATTTTTGTTTCCTTTGTGGGAGGGAAATTCATAGATATTTTTTCTTATATCTATGAAAATATGCCGGATTTTGTTAAAATAAATGAGGGCGGATTGTCGGTACAGGCTGTGGCAGGCCTGATTGCCTCCGTCACCTTGAAAAGCCTGCTCATTATGCTTCCGTTTATGGCGTTTGGATTTGTTGTTACGCTTCTGGTCAGCATTGTGCAGGTAGGATGGAAAGTTTCCACAAAACCCATGAAACCGGAACTTTCCAAGCTGAATCCATTGAACGGATTCAAACGTATCTTTTCGAAAGATTCGCTCTTTGAATTGGTGAAATCCATTTTAAAGATTGTGATCATCATATATATCGCGTATACTTCCATAAAAGATAATGCAAATGATCTGTTTGCGTTGTATGATCTGGGACTGAATCAGGCGGTTGCGCTTGTGGGGACTCTGATTATCAATACGGGAATAAAAATCAGTATTGTTTATCTTGTGATTGGTCTGGCTGACTTTATATATCAGAAACATAAGTTTAATGAAGATATGAAGATGACCAAGCAGGAAGTAAAAGATGAATACAAAAATACAGAGGGAGATCCGCAGATCAAAGGACGGCAGCGCCGTAAAATGCAGGAGGTATCCCAGAAGCGAATGATGCAGGATGTGCCCAAGGCGGATGTGGTCATCACGAACCCGACGCATTTTGCTGTAGCATTGAAATATGAGGCAAAAGTCAGTTCTGCCCCGGTTGTCCTTGCAAAAGGAGAAGATTACCTTGCGCAAAAGATTAAGGAAGTGGCGAGGGAGAATAAAATTGAAATTGTTGAAAATAAGCCTCTGGCACGTATGCTCTATCACAATGTTGATGTGGGAGCAGAAATTCCGCCGGAGCTTTACCAGGCTGTGGCAGAAGTTCTTGCTGCCGTATACAAGGCCAAAAATATACAGTAGTGCAGTTATACAACAAACAGGTGCGAAAGGAGGTTGTGCAGGATGCTGAAGAAAGCGGATATCGGTGTAGGTTTATATCTTTTGGCGGCAGTAGTTTTCTTCATTGTTCCAATTCCATCTGTATTGCTGGATGTGATGCTTGCATTTAACATTTCCATCGCCTTAATCATTGTATTTAATGTATTGTTTGTTCGGGAAGTACTGGATATGTCTTTCTTCCCGACATTACTTTTGTTTACGACTATTTTTCGAATTTCTCTGAACGTATCTTCCACCCGTCTGATTCTTCTGACGGGAGATCCTGGTAACGTTGTTAAGACATTCGGTTCGTTCGTCGGCGGAGGAAATATGGTGGTCGGTTCCATTGTATTTATTGTCCTCGTATTGATTCAGTTTATTGTTATCAATAAAGGTTCGGAACGTGTATCCGAAGTAACCGCCAGATTTACACTCGATGCCATGCCTGGTAAACAGATGGCGATTGATGCGGACTTAAATACCGGTGCGATCACCGATGCGGAGGCAAAGGAACGACGGGAAAAGATTCAGAGAGAATCCAGTTTCTTCGGCGCGATGGATGGTGCCACAAAGTATGTAAAGGGAGATGCTACGGCAGGTCTGATCATCACCTTTATTAACCTGATCGGCGGAACCATTATGGGAGTTATGAATCAGGGACTTGGATTTGCAGATGCCATCCAGCAGTATGGTCTGCTGACAATCGGTGATGGTCTGGTGTCCCAGATTCCGTCTCTTCTGATTTCTCTTGCAACCGGTATACTTGTTACCAAGGGATCAAACGAGGCAGACTTTTCCGGAATTCTGGTCAAGCAGCTTTTTGGAATTCCGAGGGTACTTTATATTGTAGGTTCCGTGCTGGTTTTCCTCGGAATTTTTACTCCGTTAAATCCGGTTTTATTTATTGCACTTGGTCTGGTGTTTATCATCGCCGGCAAAAATATCAGCAAGAATATCGGCGAAGAAAATATTGAGGAAGAAGTACAGCAGGCGGAGACGGAGGCGGAAGAGATCCGGAAACCGGAGAATGTGGTTTCCCTGCTTCAGGTCGATCCGATCGAACTCGAATTCGGATATGGTATTATTCCGCTGGCAGATGTAAACCAGGGTGGAGATCTTCTGGATCGTGTGGTAATGATCCGGCGGCAGATTGCACTGGAACTTGGTACGGTTGTTCCGATTATCCGTCTGAGGGATAATATCCAGTTAAATCCGAATCAGTATATTATCAAGATCAAAGGCGTACAGGTAACGGAAGGAGAAATCCTTTTTGACCATTATATGGCAATGAATCCGGGATATGTGGAGGAAGAAATTACGGGTATTCCTACATTTGAACCGTCTTTCCATCTTCCGGCCATCTGGATTACGGAAGCACAGAGGGAACGTGCAGAGAGTCTTGGATATACGGTAGTTGATGCACCGTCTATCATTGCGACGCATTTGACAGAAGTAATCCGAAGCCACATCGCAGAGCTTCTGACCAGACAGGATGTACAAAACCTGGTCAACAACTTAAAAGAATCCAATCCGGTTCTTGTGGACGAACTCACGCCGAAACTTCTTGGCCTTGGAGAGATTCAGAAAGTACTGCAGAATCTTTTGCGGGAAGGCATTTCGATCCGGGATCTTTTGTCTATTTTCGAATCGCTGGCAGACCATGCACAGACATCGAGGGATACGGATGTGCTGACGGAATATGTAAGACAGAGCCTGAAGCGGGCAATCTCAAGCAAATATTTTCCATCGAACGAAACGACCAGTGTCATTACGCTCGATCCGAAAGTGGAACAGGAGATCATGTCTTCGGTCAAGCAGACAGAGCAGGGTGCATATCTGACGATGGACCCGGAGAAAACAAAAGCAATTATGGATTCCGTGCGGACAGAAACCGAGAAACTCGAAAGCCTCGGAAAGAATCCGATCATTATTACATCGCCAATTGTGCGTATGTATTTTAAAAAACTTACAGAAGATTATTTCAAAGATCTGATTGTTGTCTCTTATAATGAAGTAGAATCTGATGTGGAGCTGCAATCGGTAGGGATGGTGACAGCATAAATGACAATTAATAAATTTCAGGGAAAAACACAGGAAGAAGCCATTGCAAAGGCAAAAGAAGAATTTGGGGAGCGTGCGGTCATTATGAACATCCGTGAGGTAAAACCGAAGGGGCTGTTTCGTGCGTTTAAGAATTCAACATTTGAAGTGACTGCGGCAATGGAGGAAAAAGAACATTTTTCCAATGCCATGCAGGCAGCACAGATGACACAGAGTATGGCAAAAGAAGGAAAACTGCACGACATGATCAATCTTGCGGCGGATGAACCGATTACCATTCCGAAACTGCAGGAACAGGAAGGTAACGCACAAGCGACCAGACAGGAGCCAGCACGTATGCCGCAATCACAGAACATGACACAGGATAATGATGAAAAAAATTTAGAAGAAAGGCTTGAGGTTTTATCTGACCGTCTGGAAAAATCTCTTGGCGGGAAAAATCCGAAGGAGCCGGAGACACCAAAGGGGCCGTCTTCGGAAGAACTCAATTTTGTCCGGATTCTCTACAGCACGCTGTTGAAAAACGAGGTGAGTGAACAGTATGTCAATCAGATCCTTGGCGAAATTGAAAAATTTATCCGCCCGGGACACAGTGTGGATACGATTCTTTCCAATGTTTACCAGAAGCTGATTTTGCGTTTCGGTCAGCCAAAATCACTGGATTTAAGTGGGGCAAAACCGCATGTTGTATTTTTTATCGGACCTACCGGTGTTGGCAAAACCACAACAATCGCTAAAATTGCGTCCAAATATAAGGTGGATTATGAAAAAAAAGTAGCGTTTATTACTGCAGATACCTACCGGATCGCAGCAACAGAACAGCTACAGGTGTATGCAAATATTCTTGACGCACCTATGTCTATCGTGTATTCTAAAGAGGAACTGAATGAAGCAATTGGAAAATATGCGGAATACGATCTTGTTTTCGTTGATACTGCTGGATTTTCCCATAAAAATGAGGAACAGAAAGAGGATATCAGAAACCTGATTCAGGGAGTCAGCCCTGAATATACAAGTGAAGTATATTTGGTTCTCAGCGCTACAACGAAATACAGAGATTTGCTCGATATTGTAGATACCTATCGCACAATATCAGAGTTTAAACTGATTTTTACAAAACTGGATGAGACATCAACGTATGGAAATTTGCTCAATATTAAGCTGTATTCAGATGCGGAACTGTCTTATACGACAAATGGACAGAATGTACCAGATGATATTGAATTATTCGATACACAAAAGATCGTGAAACAATTATTAGGGGGCAATTCGTGATGGATCAGGCAGAACAATTGCGAAATGTAATAAAACTGCACAATCAGAATAATCAGAATAATGCACGGGTGGTGACGATTACCAGCGGAAAAGGCGGGGTCGGAAAGTCGAATCTTGCAGTAAATCTTGCGGTATGTCTCAGAAAAGCAGGCAAGAGGGTGATTATTTTTGATGCTGATTTTGGTCTCGCAAACGTTGAGGTAATGTTTGGTGCAATCCCACAGTATAATTTGTCTGATTTTATATACCGTGGAAAGTCAATTCGTGAAATAATCACACCTGGACCCATGGATATCGGGTTTATATCCGGTGGCTCAGGAATTATCGGATTGAACAATCTTACAAAAGAACAGATTTTATATATCGTAAATTCGATTGACACATTGAATGAACTGGCAGATTTTATCCTGATTGATACGGGGGCAGGAATCTCGGATCAGGTTCTGGAATTTGTCATGGCAAGTCCGGAGGTATTACTGGTATCCACACCGGAACCAAGTTCCCTGACGGATGCGTATTCGCTTTTAAAAGCATTGTACCGCAATCCCGATTTTGTGGAGGAAGAGACAACCATCCACATAGTAACCAACCGGGTAAATTCCCGGGACGAGGGACAGGCAATTTATGAGAAAGTGAATTCCGTAGTGTCTAAGTTTTTACATGGAAGTCTGAATTATCTGGGGATGATTCCACAGGATGCTGCTTTGGAACGGGCGGTAAGGCAGCAAAAGACAGTTACCATGAGTGACCCGAATGCAAAATCTGCCAGGGCGATTTCAGAACTTGCAGATCATCTGTTAAACGGCACCCGGCAGAAGACACCGGTACGGTGGGGAATAGCACAGATGTTTTCCAGTTTTTTATCAAACCGAAAATAGGGAGATGAATAATTATGAAACTTTCAGATGTGATTACTCCGGGAGACAAAATTGATATTAAAATGCTGCATGAAGCGAACCAGGAAGATAATGGAGGAGAGATCGCGAAAATCTATCAAAGTGCGGTCAGCGACATTTTTTCGGATCAGGAATTGGAAATTTCTATGCCGACAAGTGGTGGAAGAATGGTGTTATTTCAACTGGAGAGGGAGTGCAGCATTGTTTTTTATACAAAAGGCGGTATGTATAACTGCACAGCAGTTGTGAAGAAACGTTATCGCAAAGAAAATCTGTATCTGCTCAGAATTGTGATTACTTCCGGATTACAGAAATTTCAGCGCCGGGAATTTTTCCGGATTCCTTATACGACACCGTTAAAATATTACGAAATATCGGAACAGACGGCACAGATGCAGACAACGGAAGAATTGTTTACGGAAATTCAAAAGCCGGAATATATTGATCAGGTACGTGAGGGAACGATTCAGAATATCAGTGGCGGTGGAATCCGCTTTGTCTCTGGACAATGGATAAAACAGAACCAAAATATTCTTCTGGTGATCAGACTGACAAATGAATATTCGGATGAAACTTTTTATCTTCCGGGACAGGTGATTGCAACAGAAAAACATCCAGCGATAGAGGAAATGTACATTCACCGGGTAAAATTTCTGTTCCGGGATCTCCGGGACCGGGAAAAAATTGTACGCTTCGTTTTTGAGGAAGAGAGAAGAATTCGCAGGAAAGAAGTTGGGTGACTCATATGAAAAAAAACATTTTAGTAGTTGATGATTCTGCACTCATGAGAAGGGTCATGTGTGATATAATCAATTCAGACAGTAAATTTCAGGCAACGGACTATTGCAGAGATGGTCTTGAGGCATATGAGAAACTGAAGCATACCAGCTATGACGGTGTGGTTCTGGATGTGAATATGCCACGCATGGATGGACTGCAGTTACTCGAAAAGTTACAAAAAGAAGGCATACGTGCAAATGTGGTTATGGTAAGTACACTTACCGACAGCAGGGAAGCAGATGTTACCATTTTAGCCATGGAGCGCGGAGCAATTGATTTTGTGGCGAAACCGACAAACATCATAGAGGCAAAAGGAGAGGCATTCAAAAGACAGCTTCTTGGCGTATTGAATGCTGTTCTTGCAACACAAAAGGCAGCAGAAAGTGTCCGTCCGGCAGTAAAACCGGCTGCAAAAGCACCGATGATGCGCAAAGCGACAGGCGGAAAGAACAAACTGGTTGCACTGGCTTGTTCCACAGGCGGACCGAAAGCGTTACAGAGTGTGATTCCGTTTCTTCCGAAAGAACTGGATGCCCCGGTTGTACTTGTACAGCATATGCCGCCGGGATTTACCAAATCCATGGCTGACAGACTTGATGATCTGAGCAAAATCAGGGTGAAGGAAGCAGAACATGGAGAGCGGCTGCAAAAGGGATGTGTTTATATTGCTCCGGGCGGAAAACATTTGAAAGTTGCAAAAACCGCAGACGGAAACAACAGCATTGTACTCGATGATGCAACACCGGCAATCGGAGGACTGAAGCCGTGTGCAAATCTTATGTATGATTCACTGACGGGAAGCAGCTATGATGAAATCGTATGTGTTGTCCTGACAGGAATGGGAGCGGATGGAACCAATGGAATTCTTTCGCTGGGAAGATCAAAACCGATTCGCGTAATTGCACAAAACGAAGAAACCTGTGTGGTATACGGAATGCCAAAGGCAATCTATGAAGCAGGTGTGGTAGATGAAGTTGTACCACTGGATGAAGTTGCACAGACAATCACAAAAAACGTGGGGGTAAAATAACATGGATGTAAGCCAATACCTTGAAATCTTTATCGATGAAAGTGCAGAACATTTACAGACGTTAAGTGACTGCATCATGGAACTGGAAAAAGAACCGGATAACAAGGACGTTATCAATGAAATCTTCCGTGCAGCCCATTCTTTAAAAGGAATGGCCGGTACAATGGGATTTAAGAGAATGCAGCACCTGACACATGATATGGAAAATGTGTTCCAGGAAGTCCGCAGCGAGAAAATCCAGGTAGACAGTCAGATGATTGATCTGCTGTTCAAGTGTCTGGATGCAATTGACGGATATCTTGAAAATATTAAGGCAACCTCTGATGAAGGTGAGGAAGACAATGAAGTCATTATCAAGGAACTGAACAATTTCCTCGCAAAAGCAAACGGAGAGGCTGCTGCCGCAGAGGCAGCACCTGCAGAAACAGAAAAAGAAGCAGCGGCGCCGACAGACAATGGAGACCACAAACTGTATCTTCAGATTGATCTGACTGATCAGGAGCGGGATGCCGTTATGACTGCAAAAGACAGTGGAATGCATATTTACGGCATGACGGTTATGATCCAGAAAGAGTGCCTTTTAAAAGCGGCCAGAGCTTTTTTGGTATTCCGCGAAGTGGAGGCTTTTGGAGAGATTCTTGTATATCGTCCGAGCTCTCAGGATATTGAAGATGAAAAGTTTGAACAGGAATTCAGCTTTTATGTCGCATCACCGGAAAGCTTTGACAAGATCCAGAACGCTGCAAAGAATGTTTCCGAGATTGAAGATGCCGTTGGAGAAGAACTGACTGATTTTTCACCACGCGTAACAGAAACTGAGACGGAAGAAAAGAAAGAAGAAAAACCGGCAGAGACAAAACCGGAAGTACAGGCTGAACCAAAGAAAGCACCGGAAAAGAAAAAGGCTCCGGCAAAGAAAAACGGTGTAGGAAAACCGGCGACAAGCCGTACGGTCCGTGTGGATATTGAAAAGCTGGATGCTCTTATGAACCAGGTATCCGAGCTTATCATTGCAAAGAACAGTCTGGTATCCATCAGTTCAACGGAAGAGGGAGGCTTTACCAATCAGGGATTTCATGAACAGATTGAATATCTGGAGCGAATCACCACAAGCCTTCATGAATCTGTTATGAAAGTCCGGATGGTGCCAATTGAGAGCGTTGTAAATAAATTCCCACGTATGATTCGTGATCTGTCCCGTACATTGAATAAGAAGATGGAACTGGTTATGACCGGTGAAGATACCGAGCTGGATCGTACCGTAGTGGATCAGATCGGTGATCCGTTACAGCATTTGCTTCGTAATTCTGCGGATCATGGTCTGGAAGACACCGAGCTTCGTATCCAGAGAGGAAAGCCGGAAGTCGGAAATATTTTCCTGAATGCATATCAGGAAGGAAATAACGTTATTATCCAGGTGGGTGATGACGGTAACGGAATTGATACCGAAGCGGTAAAAGCAAAGGCAATCGAGCGAAATATTATTACACCGGAACAGGCCGAAGTCATGACACAGAAAGAGATCATAAATCTCCTGTTTATGCCAAGTTTTTCCATGGCAAAGAAGATTACAGATATTTCCGGAAGAGGCGTTGGCCTTGACGTTGTAAAATCTAACATTGAGCAGCTTGGCGGTGATGTGGAAGTTAAGACAAAACTTGGGGAAGGAACAACATTTACCGTTCGTCTTCCTCTGACACTTGCCATTATTCAGGCATTGATGGTTGAAGTCCGCGATGAAAAATATGCCATTGCCCTTGGGTCCATTGCAAATATTGAGAGTGTACCGGTCAGCAGCATCAAGTATGTGGAAGCAAAAGAGGTTATTCATCTGCGTGGAAGCGTTATTCCGCTTGTTCGTCTGGACAAACTTCTGGATATTGAACCAAGAGAAGAAGAACCGGAAAGCCTTACCGTTGTTATTGTAAAGAAAGGCGACAGTCAGGTAGGACTTGTTGTTGACGATCTGATGGGACAGCAGGAGATCGTTATTAAGTCTTTAGGCAAGTATATCAATGGAAATAAGCTGATCAGCGGTGCAACAATCCTCGGTGATGGTGAAGTTGCGTTGATTCTGGATGCAAACACACTGATGTAATGGGGGTGAATGACGATGGCTATTGCAAACAATCAGATTGAAACAAATGAGAATAAAAATAAAGAAAAAGAAGTAAAGCAGTATATCGTAGTTCAGATCGGTTCTGAAAAGTACGGAATTGATATCAGCTATGTCGATAATATTGTGCGTATGCAGAAAATTACCCGTGTGCCAAAGGCACAGGAGTATTTCAAGGGAATCATCAATCTTCGAGGCGAAATTGTGCCGGTTATGAGTATCCGTCTGAAAATGGGACTTGAGGATGATACCTTTACTTCGGCATCCCGGATCATTATTTTAAAGATCGAAGATAAAGGGTCTTTAGGTGTGATTGTAGATGAGGTTTGTGAGGTTGTAAATCTTTCTGAGGATCAGATCGAAAATAACAATATCAATTCAAATCATGTAAAAGATACTTTTATCAATGGTATTGGAACAAGCGGAGATCAGCTGATTTCCCTGTTTGAAATCAATGCGATTGTAGACGAAAAAGATAACACATAAGACAACTGAGTATAGTGAGGCTATGCCTCACTATACATGGTTATTGGAGGAAAAAGATGAACGATTTTACATTGGATAATGTAAATGAAATGTATATTGACGTACTGCGCGAAATTGGAAATATCGGAGCGGGAAATGCAACAACTTCTCTGGCAAGCATGATCAATGAACAGATTGATATGAATGTTCCGAAAGTAGAATTGATGGAAGCTTCTAAGCTGAGTTCCGCAATTTGTCCGGAAGACGAGATTATTGTCGGGATTTTTCTGGAAGTAACACATGATATTACAGGAAGCATGATGTTTTTAATGCGCATGGATTCCGCTCATTATCTTGTGAACAAACTGATGGGAAGAGACCCGGAAAACGATGCACCTTTTGATGAGATGGATTTATCTGCCATGAAGGAAATCGGAAATATTATTACGGCTTCGTATCTGTCTGCACTTTCAAGTATGACAAATCTTACGATTTTACCATCCGTTCCATATATTGCGGTGGATATGGCGGGAGCGATTCTTAGTGTTCCGGCAATTCAGTTTGGACAGTACGGAAATAATGCGCTGCTGATTGAAACAGAATTTGGCGATGAACGTATGATTAATGGATATTTTATCCTGATGCCTGAGGAAGAGTCCTATGCAAAGATTTTATCCTCTCTTGGAATTCAGCTATAGAGGAGATCGTAGAATATGGGAGAAGTGATCAAGGTTGGAATGGCAGACCTGAAAACCGCAAAAGCTCCGAATACACTCACGACACTGGGGTTGGGCTCTTGTATCGGATTAACACTTTATGATCCGGTGACGAAAATCGGTGGATTGGTACATTATATGCTGCCAGACAGCACAAAATTAAAAAATAATACCAATATTGCAAAATTCGGGGATACCGGAATCCGTGAACTTTTAAGACAGGTTCTGGCTTTGGGAGCAAATCAGAGAAGACTTGTGGCAAAGATCGCGGGGGGCGCATGCATGTTTGAAATGAGCGGACTTTCGTCTGTGGGAAATGTAGGCGCACGCAATGCGGAAGAAGCAAAAATTATTTTGAAAGAATTAAGGATCCCGCTGATCGCGGAGGATACCGGTTTAAATTACGGACGTACGGTAGAACTGGATTGTGAGACCGGAGATTTCAGAATTAAATCGGTGGGAAAAGAAATTAAAGTAATATAGAGGGGCAGAAGATGAAAACCAATGGTGTACCGGCTATTATTATGTTGGCGGCAGGGTTTATTGACTGTGTGATTGCAATTCTTACGCACATGTCACTTTGGAATTTTACAAGACAGCTGTTACTGGTACTTGTCCTGTTTTATGTGATCGGTTGTGTGGTAAAAATGATCATTGACCGAAACTTCAAGGATATGGAAGATGACCAGAACGGGGAAGAAACGGAAGAGTCTAAAGAGGAGCAGGAAGCGGAAAGCTCTGAGGAACAGGAAAATACTGAACAGGCCAAAGATGCACAGGAGCAGTCGCAGGAGCAGCCGGAGGTTCAGGAGGAACAACAAACAAAGTAATTAACCGGGGCGGAATGATGTAGATGAAAACTGCGGATAAAGAAAAACTCTGGGATGCGTATCGTCAGAAGAAAACGCAGGAGACCAGAGAACAGCTGATAATTGAATATGCGCAGCTTGTAAAACTCGTAGCGGGAAGACTCAGCATGTATCTTGGACACAATGTGGAATATGATGATTTGGTCAGTTATGGGATTTTCGGACTGATTGACGCAATTGATAAATTTGATCTGGAAAAAAATGTAAAATTTGAAACATATGCGAGTTTGCGGATTCGTGGTGCTATTTTAGACCAGATTCGTAAAATGGACTGGATTCCAAGAAGCGTAAGACAGCGACAGCGCAAAATTGATGAAGCGATGAAACAGATCGAGATGAGGACCGGTAAAACAGCTTCGGATGAAGAACTTGCAAAGCAGCTGGGGCTGACGGATGAGGAACTGTGCAGCTGGCAGACACAGCTTAAGGTGACCAATGTTGTATCTTTGAATGAATTTGAAGAAAACGGTCCGGAGCCAATGATTGATTCGGCGCATCCGGTCCGGTTTTCACAGCCGGAAGAAGTGGTGGAGGAAGCAGAATTAAAAGAAAAACTGGCGGAATCCCTGGAACTTCTGACGGAGAAAGAGCGGCGCGTTATTGAACTTTATTATTATGAAGATATGACCCTAAAAGAAATCAGTAAAATATTGGAAGTGTCAGAATCACGTATTTCCCAGTTACATACCAAAGCATTAAACAAGATGCGTAAAAAAATGGGTGTTTATATGAATATTCTGACGGAGTAGGAGCGGATCTATGGCAATTGCACCAATCAATTATGCTACGATACAGCGTACCGCAGACATCGAGACATTTAAAAACCAGCAGGATACAAAACCGATGGTGGATCAGCAGAATATTCAGGTGCAGGTGGATCACAGGGAGGATGTTCTGCATCATCAGGTCATCCATCCGGAAGAAAATGAGCAGCTGGATAATCACACAGATGCCAGGGAAGAAGGAAAAAACAAATATAAAAAACAGGGATCTGTGAGAAAAAAAACAAACAAAGAAACGAAGCGGACGGATGGCAATCCGGTTGGCGGCAGTTTTGATATGAAAATTTGAGGGAAAATATATGACGGGTGTGGAAATTACACTGATTCTGGTTGGAATCATTTTTGTTCTCGTAAGCTTTTTTGTTCAGGAAAAACTTACCCCGAAAGATGTACAGGAGATAACCAGATTAAGTGAGAAGGAATTAAAGATTATTGTCGAGCGGGAACTGAAAAATGCAAATGACAAGGTAGAAGATGCAATCGATGCAGTGGTAGAACAGTCCCAGGAGAATGCCAAGCGTCTGATGGAAAAAGAAACGAATGAGAAAATTATGGCAATCAACGAATATTCCAATACGGTGATTGAATCAATGAATAAAACGCATAATGAAATTCTCTTTTTATATAATATGCTCAATGACAAGCATACGGAACTGACCGGGCTTGCATCGCAGCTACAACAGTTTTCGGAGCAGGTAAAACATACACAGGATGAAATGATGACACATCTGACGGAAACGGTAAAAGAGCCTGAACCGGCAAGAACGGAAGTGTCAGAGCCTGTGGAGGAACAGCCGCAGCAGATTTCACCAAAAGCATCTGTGGCAGAGGAAACCGATAACGGAAGCTTCAACGATCAGGTACTTGCACTTCATCAAAATGGAGTGTCTGATGTGGAAATTGCCCGTAAGCTGGGACGGGGGCTTGGAGAAGTGAAGCTGGTGATCGGATTATACAAAGGGGAAGATGTCAGTGAGATTTAAATATTATTTACGTGGCTGCGGACTTGGAATTCTGGTTGCCTCGCTGGTATTTATTGTATCGTTACATGCACACGGCGGAGCAATGTCGGATGAAAAAGCTATGCAGAGAGCTTCGGAACTTGGAATGATCATGCCGGATGACACACAGACGCAGGAAGCAGAAACGCAGACAACAGAACTTCCGGTAAAGGAAACGAATCTTCCGGATACACAAAGAACGACACAGGCAGTGACACAGAAGGTTCCGCAGAACGATACACAAAAACAGACGGAGCGAGATACTTCTTCGGAACAGAATGACACACCAAAAGAGTCGGAGAAAAAGGCGGAAGAAAAGAAAAAAACACAGGACTCTCAAAAGAAAGAAGAAGAGAAGAAAAAAGCGCAGGAGACTGAGAAGGAAGAAACAAAAAAGGAAAAAGTCTCCATTACAATAAAAGGCGGAGAAGTGTGCAGGGAGATTGCACAGGATCTGCAGGAGAAAGGACTTGTCAAGGATGCGGAAGATTTCCGCAAATATATGCAGGATCACAATTATGCAAGATATATCCGTGTGGGGACATTTACGCTGGAAAAGGGAATGAACTATAGCGAGATTGCGAAAGTACTGACAAAAAAATAGTATAATAAAGCTTGCATGAAAGCCTTTGGTATGATATAATGCCAAAGGCTTTAAATTTTATTAAACACATGTATGGAAGCTGCCGGTGCCGGATCTACGCTTTTCCGGTGGCAGACTAATAGGAAGTACATGGAAGAAATCAACCAAACGGAGGTAATTAAAATGAGCGTAATTTCTATGAAACAGTTACTTGAGGCAGGTGTTCATTTCGGACATCAGACAAGAAGATGGAACCCTAAAATGGCTCCATACATCTACACAGAGCGTAACGGTATCTACATCATTGACTTACAGAAGTCTGTTGGCAAGGTAGATGAGGCATATGATGCAATTTCCGATATCGCTGCTCAGGGAGGTACCATTCTTTTCGTTGGTACAAAGAAGCAGGCACAGGATGCTATTAAGACTGAGGCAGAGCGTTGCGGAATGTACTATGTAAATGAGAGATGGTTAGGTGGAATGCTTACAAACTTCAGAACCATCCAGAGCCGTATTGCACGTCTGAAAGAAATCGAGACCATGTCTGAAGATGGAACATTTGATGTTCTGCCAAAGAAGGAAGTTATTGCACTGAAAAAAGAGTGGGATAAGTTAGAGAAGAACCTTGGCGGAATCAAGGATATGAAGAGAATTCCTGACGCTATCTTTATCGTAGATCCTAAGAAGGAGAGAATCTGCGTACAGGAAGCACAGTCTTTAGGAATCACACTGATCGGTATCGCTGATACAAACTGTGATCCGGACGAGTTAGATTATGTAATCCCAGGTAATGATGATGCAATCAGAGCCGTTAAGCTTATCGTTTCCAAGATGGCAGATGCTGTTATCGAGGCAAAGCAGGGAACTGAGGAAGTTGCTGCAGAAGCTGCTGAGGAGACAGTAGAAGAATAATTTTTGCATAATCATTCGAGAATTGGAGGAAAAAAAGATGGCAATTACTGCTGCTATGGTTAAGGAACTGCGTGAGATGACAGGCGCAGGCATGATGGATTGTAAGAAAGCTCTGACAGAGACAAACGGAGATATGGATGCCGCTGTTGACGTTTTGAAAAAAAGCGGTGCAGCCAAGATGGAAAAGAAGCAGAGCAGAATCGCTGCGGAAGGTATCGCAAGAGTTGCAGTAAACGGAAATGTTGCTGTTGTAGCTGAGGTTAACTCAGAGACAGATTTCGTTGCTAAAAATGAAACATTCCAGGAGTTTGTTCAGACAGTTGCAGATACAGCACTTGCTTCTGATTTAAACGGTGGAGCAAACGGCGAAGATATCGAGGCACTTCTTGCAACAAACGGACTCAGTGATCTGCTTGTTGAGAAGACAGCAACAATCGGAGAGAAGTTATCTGTGCGCAGATTCGCAAAGGTAACCGGTGATGCTGTTGCTTCTTATATTCACGGTGGCGGAAGAATCGGTGTTGTTATCGCTGCAGACGGTGCATCTGATGATGCTGCAAAAGAGGCTCTTACAAACATTGCTATGCAGGTTGCTGCAATGAACCCACAGTATATCAGCAGAAACGATATTTCCGCTGAGGAACTTGCAAAGATCAAAGAGATCACAATTGACAGCGCATTAAATGATGCAACAACTCTTCCAAAGCCTATCTTAAACAAATTACTGGACAAGGCAATCGGCGAGAAGGTATGGAGTGATGAGGATATCAATAACTTCGAAGAGCATAAGAGCAATATGAATTATGTCTGGAATTTCCTTTCCGATGCTGCAAAGGTTCAGCTGGGTGAGCTGGCTATGGCAGATAAGGCGTCTATCACTGCTGAGAAGATGTTCGGCGGTCTTGTAGAAGGTCGTGTATCCAAGCAGTTAAAGGAGATCTGCCTTCTTGATCAGACATACGTTAAGGCGGAAGATGGCAAGCAGTCCGTAGCTAAGTATCTTGAGTCTGTTTCCAAGGATCTTAAAATCACCAAGATGATTCGTTTCGAAGTTGGCGAGGGTATGGAAAAGAAACAGGAAGATTTCGCAGCAGAAGTTGCTGCCCAGATGAACGCATAATCCGTTCACAGAGTCAAGCTGTGTGAAAACACATAAGGAGTCGTGGTTTTGGAAAAATAAAGAAACCGTGGCTCCTTTTTTATAACAATTTTACAACAACAGGGAATTAAATCTTTACAAGTTTTCAAAATATGTTAAAATAGAAAAGGATATTTCCCGGTGGAGGAACAGGATGAGTACAAAAGATTCAGAAGCTCTGGAGCAGCAGCGTCAGAGGAGAAATCGCATCAACCGTATGAAAACGGGAATCATTGTGACGATTACGGTATGGATGCTTGTCTCACTGTTGGCAATTATCCTTCTGACGGTGCAGGTAGCACGTTTGAGCAGCCATGTAAAGAGACTGGAGAAAGCGGGACAGACAACCGTTTCGCAAAATATTCCGGATTCTGAAAATGTGCAGGCTGCGGATACAGAAAGCAGTGGGCAGGAGACACAGAAATCTGCTTACGATAAAGTTGTGACGGGGATTGATTCCGAGGACAATATGGCAAAAGAGGGAGATGCACATAAAGTATATCTTACTTTTGACGGCGGACCGGATGAAAATACGGACAAGATTCTCGACGTATTGGATAAATACGGAGTAAAAGCAACTTTTTTCGTAGTAGGGGATGATTCCAAGGATATGCAGGAGGTCTATAAGAGGATTGTAAAAGACGGACATACACTTGGAATGCATTCCTTTTCCAACAAATACAGTACAATATATGCCTCCACAGAGGCATTTGAACAGGATTTTGATAAGATTTCCTCATATCTGAAAGACGTTACGGGAGTCAATAGTCTCTATTATCGTTTTCCGGGAGGAAGCAGCAATGAGATCAGCAATGTAAATATGGCTGAATTCGTTCGTGTCTTAAATGAAAAGGGAATTACATACTTTGACTGGAACGTTTCCGCAGGAGATACTTCATCGGATTATACGGTGGATGATGTTGTGACAAATGTGACAGAAGGAGTAAAAAGATACAAAACCTCGGTTGTGTTATTACACGACGGAGATGACAAGTCAACAACGGTAGAGGCTCTGGAACCTTTGATTCAGAAACTGCAACAGATGAAAGCTGAGATTCTGCCGATTGATGAAAATACAAAAGTCATTCAATATATCAAGGCAGATAGTGTTGAATAAATATGAGTGGAGGAAGCACGATGGGATTATTTAAAGATTTTAAGGATGATTTTTCCCAGGCAGTCAATGAAATGATGCCGGGAGCAGACGTTCCGGGAAAAGAAAACAAGACAGAAGATCTGGTAGTTAACACTCTGGGAGAAGATGTGGATGTAAAATCCGAATTATCCAAACTGGATGGTTTACTGGAGCAGGTACAAAAGGATGACGGGTCTGATACACAAAAGTTAGAGTCGGAGCTTCCACCAATTCACAAAGAGGATAAAAAACCGGTGATCACACCAACTGTGGATCCGGTAATCAATACATTTAATGAGGAGAAAAAAATTATGAGCGACACAACAATGGAAACCCCAAAGCCAACAGCACCAGTGATGAATAACAAAGTGAATCCGGATGCAGTTTCAGATGAGACATCTGTTATAACCGCAGGAACCGTTCTGACCGGTGATATCGCGTCTGACGGATCATTTGATATTCAGGGAACCATCAATGGAAATGTAACCTGCAATGGTAAGCTGGTTGTAACCGGAACGATTAACGGAAACAGTGCAGCTTCAGAGTTTTTTGCTGATGTGGCAAAAGTAGAGGGAGAAGTTGTAAGTTCCGGTACGGTTAAGATCGGAGCCGGTTCTGTGATCATTGGTAATATTTCAGCAGCTTCTGCAGTTATTGCTGGTGCGATCAAGGGTGATATTGATGTACAGGGACCTGTTGTTGTTGATACATCTGCAGTGGTAATGGGAAATATCAAATCCCGTTCCGTACAGATTAATAACGGTGCAGTAATCGAAGGTTTCTGCTCTCAGTGCTATGCTGATATTGATGTACAGGGACTTTTTGACGGAAAGTAAAATTAATCATAGGAGACAGATACGATGAAACGTATTTTATTAAAACTCAGTGGAGAGGCACTGGCCGGGGACAAGCATCATGGATTTGATGAGCCGACAGTTACGGTTGTTGCAAAGCAGGTAAAGCAATTGGTAGATGCAGGTGTACAGGTTGGTATTGTCATCGGAGGAGGCAACTTCTGGAGAGGACGTACCAGTGAGACGATCGACCGTACAAAAGCCGATCAGATCGGTATGCTTGCTACGGTTATGAACTGTATTTATGTGTCAGAAATTTTCCGTTCCGTTGGAATGATGACTTCCGTGCTTACTCCGTTTGAGTGCGGTTCTATCACAAAGTTATATTCCAAGGACCGTGCAAATAAATATTTTGCCCATAACATGGTTGTATTTTTTGCAGGTGGTACCGGACATCCATATTTCTCAACAGATACGGCAACGGTACTTCGTGCGGTAGAGATTGAAGCAGATGGAATTTATCTTGCCAAGGCAATCGATGGTGTATATGACAGCGATCCGAAAGTAAATCCATCCGCTAAGAAATATGATCAGGTTTCCATTCAGGAAGTCATTGATAAAAAACTTGCGGTCGTTGATCTGACAGCATCCGTAATGTGCATGGAAAACCACATTCCAATGTATGTATTCGGACTTGGTGAAACGAACAGCATTGTAAACGCGGTAAACGGCCAGTTCAACGGAACCGTCGTTACTGTGGACTAGGAGGATATAGTATATGGACGAGAGATTACAGATTTTTCAGGATAAAATGGAGAAATCCCTTGCCAATTTAAATGAGGAGTTCGCGGGAATCCGTGCAGGACGTGCGAATCCGCATGTGTTGGACAAACTTCGTGTTGATTATTACGGAACACCGTCTCCGATTCAGAGCGTTGCAAATGTCAGTGTTCCGGAGCCGAGAATGATTCAGATTCAGCCATGGGAAGCATCTATGGTAAAAGAAATTGAAAAAGCCATTCTCAGTTCGGATCTGGGAATTAACCCGACGAATGACGGAAAACTGATTCGTCTGGTATTTCCGGAACTGACCGAAGAGCGAAGAAAAGAGCTGGCAAAAGATATTAAGAAAAAAGGTGAGGGTGCCAAGGTCGCTGTGAGAAATATCCGCAGAGATGCGATGGATCATTTCAAAAAAGTAGGCAAGGCGGAGGATATTTCCGAGGACGAGATCAAGGATCTCGAAGACGGAATCCAGAAACTGACCGATCAGTATGTTGCACAGATTGACAAGGCTGTGGATGCCAAGTCGGATGAAATTCTTACAGTATAAGATGTTTAAGGGACATAAGCCTGTGGCTATGTCCCTTTTTCACTTGCAGGAAAGAGGGGAACAAGATTGATGAAAATTCCAAAACATGTGGCGATTATACTCGATGGGAATGGAAGATGGGCAAAAAGCAAGGGTATGCCACGCAATTACGGACATACCGTTGGCGCAAAGAATGTAGAAACGGTTTGTCAGGCTGCAGATGAGCTTGGAATTGAGTACCTGACACTGTATGCATTTTCCACGGAAAACTGGAATCGTCCGGACAGCGAAGTGGCTGCACTGATGAAACTGCTGGAGAGTTATTTGAAAAACTGTATCCGCACGGCAAATAAAAATAATATGCGGGTACGTGTGATTGGGGAACTTTCCAGATTATCCGAAAGTTTTCAGAAAAAGATTCAGGAACTGGAAGAAGTTTCCGCGGCAAATACGGGACTGAATCTGACCATTGCCATCAATTATGGAAGCCGGGATGAGATGCTTCGGGCCATGAAGCATATGTTTACTGATATAAAGAATGGCAGAATCACGGAGGAGGAAATCAATGAGAAAACCTTTTCCGGATATCTGGATACAAGGGAACTTCCAGACCCGGATTTACTGATTCGTACAAGTGGAGAGCAGCGGCTTTCCAATTATCTGCTGTGGCAGCTTGCGTATAGCGAATTTTATTTTACGGATGTTCCGTGGCCGGATTTTCATAAAAAAGAATTGGAATTAGCTGTGGAAGCGTATAATAAACGAGACAGACGCTTTGGCGGACTTAAGGAGGAAGAATAGGATGTTTAAAACGAGACTGTTAAGCGGAATCGTGCTGGTAATTCTGGCTCTGTTTTTGATTATTTCAGGCCATGAAATTTTATTATTTGCAACACTTGCCATTTCCTGTATCGGAATGTTTGAATTATATCGCGTGTTCAAGATGGAAAAGACCGTTCTGGCAGGCGTTGGATATCTGGCGGCAATCGTTTATTACTGTAATTTACAGTGGAAGTTTCTGCCGGATCTTATGATTTTATTTATGGCATTTTTGATTCTGTTAATGTTTGTATTTGTATTTGCATATCCGAAATTTCATGCAGATCAGGTGATGGCAGCATTTTTTGGATTCTTCTATGTAGCGGTCATGCTTTCTTATGTATATCAGATCCGTACGCTTGAGAGAGGGTTATATCTTGCCTTTCTTGTATTTTTATGTTCGTGGGGATGCGATACCTGTGCATATTGCGTCGGAATGCTGATCGGAAAGCACAAGATGTCGCCGAAACTCAGTCCGAAAAAATCGGTAGAGGGTGCAGTGGGAGGTGTGGCAGGTGCTGCGCTTCTGACCGCTTTATATTGTTTTATTTTCCGTAGTCCGATGCATCTGGAACGTGGAGAAATTGTAATTCTTGCTGTGATTGCGGCAATTGCCGGACTGATTTCCATGGTAGGGGATCTGACAGCTTCTGCCATCAAAAGAAATTATGATATCAAGGATTACGGAAAGCTGATTCCCGGTCATGGAGGAATTCTCGACCGGTTTGACAGCATGATTATTACTGCACCAATCATTTATTTCCTGGCGCTTCATATGCTGTAAGAGGTGAACGATGAAAAAGATAGCAATTTTGGGATCGACAGGGTCCATTGGAACACAGACACTTTCTGTGATTGAAGAACATGCAGATGATTTTGAAGTGACCGCACTTGCCTGTGGAAACAATATCCGTCTGCTGGAAGAACAAATGCGGAAATTTCGCCCAAAGCTTGTTGCTGTGTGGAGCAAAGAGGCAGCAGCTTCCCTTCGGGTCCGCACGGCGGATCTGGGCATTCCTGTGGAAACCGGAATGGATGGATTACTTGCGGTTGCAACTTATGAAGAGTCGGAAATTTTGGTGACGGCGATTGTCGGGATGCTCGGAATCCGGCCGACCATTGCAGCCATAAAGGCAAAGAAAACGATTGCCCTGGCAAACAAAGAAACGTTAGTTACGGCAGGACATCTCATTATTCCGCTTGCAGCGGAGTACGGAGTGTCTATTCTTCCGGTAGACAGTGAACATAGTGCCATTTTCCAGTCTTTGCAGGGAAACGAAGAAAATCCGATCAGTAAAATCCTTCTTACCGCATCCGGAGGACCGTTCCGGGGCAGAAAGAAGCAGGATCTGCTCCATATACAGGTGGAAGATGCATTAAAGCATCCGAACTGGTCCATGGGACACAAGGTGACCATTGATTCTTCGACACTTGTGAACAAAGGGCTTGAGGTTATGGAAGCAAAATGGCTGTTTGGTGTGGAACTCGAACAGATTGAAGTTGTCGTGCATCCGCAGAGTGTCATTCATTCTGCTGTGGAATATGAGGATGGTGCAGTGATTGCGCAGCTTGGAACGCCGGATATGCGTCTGCCGATTCAGTATGCACTGTATTACCCAAAGCGGAAACATTTATCCGGGAAGCGTCTGGATCTTTTTGCTCTTCGTGACCTTACGTTTGAGCGCCCGGATACGGATACCTTCCGTGGGCTTTCCCTGGCATATGATGCTGCCAGACGGGGAGGAAATATCCCAACGGTTTTTAATGCCGCAAATGAAAAGGCAGTGGCAATGTTTCTGGACAGAAAAATCGCTTATCCGGAAATTACGGAAATGATTGAAGCTGCAATGGAAGAAGTCAGCTATATCGCACATCCGGATTTAGAGCAGATCTTAGAGACAGAGCAGGCAACATATGAATATATAGGGGGCAGGTGGTAAAAAAAATGAAAATTGTATCATTTCTTATCGCATTTGTAATATTTAGTATTGTAATTTTATTTCATGAACTGGGGCATTTTTTGCTTGCAAAGGCAAACGGAATCCGGGTAAATGAATTTTGTTTCGGCCTTGGACCGACTATCTGTGGGATACAAAAAGGCGAAACCAAATACTGCATTAAGGCATTTCCGTTTGGAGGAGCCTGCATGATGGAAGGGGAAGACGAAGATTCGACGGACAATCGTGCATTTGGTAAAAAGCCGGTATGGGGACGTATGAGCGTCGTATTTGCAGGACCTTTTTTTAATTTTATTCTTGCATTTATTTTCGCGTTTATCCTGATGAGCTGTGTGGGATATGATAAGCCCGTTCTTTCCGGGGTAATGGAAGGATATGCCGCAGAAGAGGCAGGTCTTCAGGAAGGGGATGAGATTATCCGGATGAATCATTTTTCGGTTCATTTCAGCAGAGAAATCACTGCATACGGAACATTTCATTCCGGGGAAACCATTAAAGTCACTTATGCAAGGGATGGGCAGAAACATACGACAACACTGGTTCCGAAACTGGATAAAGAGACCGGAAGATATCTGTACGGATTTCAGACCATGGGAAATGTCCGGGTAAAGGGAAACGTGCTCACAAACCTAAAAAACAGTTTTTATGAGGTGCGATACTGGATTTATACCACTATCCAGAGTCTGAAAATGCTTGTGACACGTCAGGTATCTCCAAACGAACTGAGCGGACCGGTCGGTATCGTAAAATCAATCGGAGACACCTATCAGCAGTCTGTAAAAAATGACGGGTATTACTATGCACTTTTGAATATGCTCAACTGGACGATTCTTTTATCTGCGAATCTGGGCGTTATGAATCTGCTGCCGCTTCCGGCACTGGACGGAGGCCGGCTGTTATTTCTGATTATTGAGGCGATCCGCAGAAAGCGGATTGATCCAAACAAAGAAGGCATGGTAAATCTGGTTGGTATTGTATTGTTGTTTGGACTGATGTTTATTGTTATGTTCAATGACATTCGAAAACTATTTATCTAAGAGGCTAGAGGCGTTATGATGGAGAGACATATCACAAAGGAAGTACAGATTGGAAACAGATGGATTGGAGGAAATCATCCGATTGCGATTCAGTCTATGACAAATACAAAGACAGAGGATGTTGCGGCAACGGTGGCACAGATTAAGCAGCTGACAAAAGTCGGTTGTGAAATTATCCGCTGCGCGGTTCCCACCCAGGAGGCAGCTGCGGCGCTGACGGAAATCAAAAAACAGATTACCATCCCGCTGGTTGCGGATATCCATTTTGATTACCGGCTTGCGATTGCAGCCATGGAGCACGGTGCGGATAAAATTCGTATCAATCCCGGAAACATTGGAAGTCGTGAGCGTGTAAAAGCGGTTGTGGATGTGGCAAAAGAGCGCCGGATTCCTATCCGTGTGGGCGTCAACAGCGGATCTTTAGAGAAGGGTCTCGTGGAAAAATACCATGGTGTGACCGCAGAGGGAATTGTGGAGAGCGCAATGGATAAAGTGAAACTGATCGAAGATATGGGCTATGATAATCTTGTGATCAGTATCAAATCCTCGGATGTCATGATGTGTGTCAAAGCACATGAGCTGATCGCAAAACAGACGGATCATCCGCTGCATGTGGGAATCACAGAGGCGGGAACACTGATCAGCGGGAATATCAAATCCGCAATCGGTCTGGGACTGATTTTAAACCAGGGAATCGGGGATACCATCCGTGTTTCTCTGACCGGGGACCCGTTGGAAGAGATTAAATCCGCAAAACTGATTCTTCGTACCCTCGGACTTCGCAAAGGGGGCGTGGAAGTGGTTTCCTGTCCGACCTGCGGAAGAACCCGCATTGATCTGATCGGGCTTGCCAATCAGGTAGAAACGATGGTTTCGGAATTTCCGCTTGATATCAAAGTGGCGGTAATGGGATGTGTGGTAAACGGACCGGGAGAGGCAAAGGAAGCCGATATCGGGATTGCCGGAGGTGTCGGCGAGGGTCTGATTATCAAACATGGAGAAATTTACAAAAAGGTACCGGAAGCAGAACTTCTGCCGGCACTGCGTTATGAATTGGAACATTGGAGTGAAGACTGATGTCAAAAGCATTTCGTGAAGCCTTTCCGACACTGAAACTGGAGGAAGAACTCGAAGGGCTGTTAGATACAACTGAAGTGACAAAAATAAGTGCGAATCATGAACATACTCATATTCGCATTTATTTGCGTGCAAAAAGACTTATTTTCAAAAAAAACATATGGAAACTTGAAAAAGCGATTACCGAACAGATTTTTCAGAACCGGGTCATACAGGTAAAGATCATAGAGTCTTATGAGCTTTCCGAACAGTATACCCCGAAGTCTCTGATAGAGGTGTATAAGGACAGTATTTTAGATGAACTGAATGCCTACAGTGTGCTCGAATACAATCTGTTGCGGACGGCGGACATGGAATTTCCGGAAGAGGACCGTCTGATTCTGACGATGGATGAGACTATTATTGCCAAAACCCGTACGGATGAGATTATCGAATTTTTAGAGAAAGTGATCTGTGAGCGCTGTGGAATGAATCTGAAAATATTTCCACAATACCGGAAACCGCAGGAGAGCAAATACCGGAAAAATTCCGAAGAACAGATCCGGCAGGAAGTGGCAGGAATTGTTGCGCGGACGAAGCTGGTTATGGAAGGAAAATCCCAGGAAACGGAAGAAAAAGAGAAAACTGTCGAAACAGAAGAAAAAACAAAGACAATTGCAAAAACGGCAGGAAATCGTGCAGACGCTTCAAAAAATGGTACAAATTATGCAAAACCAAAGCAGAAGTTTGAAAAGCGGGGAGAGTTCCGCCGGAAATTCGAGTCGGATAACGGCAAAAAATCCATGAATCCGGATGTAATATACGGAAGAGACTTCGAAGAAGAGAGCATGGAGATTGAGAAGATTGACGGACCGATCGGAGAGGTTGTGATCCGCGGAAAGATTCTGTCGGTAGATACCCGTGAGATCCGCAATGAAAAGACCATCATTATTTTTTCCGTGACGGATTTTACCGATACGATTGTTCTTAAAATTTTTGCGAGAAATGATGATGTACCGGAGCTGTTAAAAGAAATCAGCGGGGGAAAGTTTGTGCGTGTCAAAGGTGTTGCAACCATTGATAAGTTCGACAGTGAACTTACCATCGGTTCTATCGTCGGAATCAAGAAATGCGCCGATTTTACAACGGTCCGTATGGATACCAGCGTAGAAAAACGCGTAGAGCTGCACTGCCATACCAAAATGAGTGATATGGATGGCGTTTCAGATGTCAAGGATATTGTCAAGCGTGCAATGAAATGGGGGCATAAGGCGATTGCCATTACCGATCACGGGGATGTGCAGGCGTTCCCGGATGCCAATCATACCGTACCGTCCGATTCGGATTTTAAAGTCATTTACGGCGTGGAGGCATATCTGGTCGATGATTTAAAGGGGATGGTGACGGACAGCCAGAACCAGGATCTGGATGCAGATTATGTGGTATTTGATTTGGAGACAACCGGATTTAGTCCGGAGACCAACCGCATTATAGAGATCGGGGCGGTGAAGGTGCAGAACGGAAAGATCGTGGACAAATTCTCAACGTTTGTCAATCCACAAGTGCCGATTCCGTTTCGGATTGAGCAGCTGACGTCGATCAATGATTCCATGGTGATTGATGCACCTGTCATTGCAGACATTCTTCCGGAATTTATGAAATTCTGCGAGGGATGTGTTATGGTTGCCCATAATGCCGATTTCGATATGAGTTTTATCAAGAAAAACTGCCAGAGGCTGGATATTCCATGCAAGCCGACGATTGTGGATACGGTTGCCCTGGCGCGTGTCCTGCTTCCGAATCTGAACCGTTTTAAGCTGGATACGGTTGCAAAAGCGCTGGGCGTATCCCTGGAAAATCACCATCGTGCCGTGGATGATGCCGGATGTACGGCAGAGATTTTTGTGAAGTTTATCGAGATGCTCCGGGAGCGCGGTATGTCTACCCTGGACGAAGTGAATGCAATGGGAACCTCATCGGTGCAGAATGTACAAAAGATGCCGACTTATCATGCGATCATTCTTGCCACCTGCGATCAGGGGCGGACAAACCTGTATAAGCTGATTTCGCTGGCGCATATCAAATATTATCACCGGCGTCCGAGGATTCCGAAGAGTGAATTTATCAGGTACCGGGATGGACTTCTGATCGGGTCTGCCTGCGAAGCGGGAGAGTTGTACCGGGCAATTTTAAATGGCCGTCCGGAGGAAGAAATTTCTAGACTGGTAAACTTTTATGATTATCTGGAAATCCAGCCGCTCGGAAACAATGCATTCCTTGTAAGAGATGAAGATTCTCCGGTTGCGTCCAATGACGATCTGATTGAGATCAATAAAAAGATTGTCCGGCTCGGTGAACAGTTCCATAAGCCGGTGGTGGCAACCTGTGATGTGCATTTTTTAGATCCGGAGGATGAAATTTACCGGAGAATTATCATGGCAGGGCAGGGATTTAAAGATGCGGATGAGCAGGCTCCCCTTTTTCTGCGGACGACGGAAGAGATGCTGAAAGAATTTGCCTATCTTGGAAGTGAAAAAGCAGAAGAGGTTGTTATTACAAACACAAACCGGATTGCGGATATGTGCGAAAAAATTTCTCCCGTTCGTCCGGATAAGTGTCCGCCGGTCATTGAAAATTCGGACCAGATGCTGCGTGACATCTGTTACAACAAAGCACATAAAATGTATGGAGATCCACTGCCGGAAATTGTGCAGGAACGTTTAGACCGGGAATTAAATTCTATTATCAGCAATGGGTATGCTGTGATGTATATCATTGCGCAGAAGCTGGTTTGGAAATCCAACGAAGACGGCTACCTGGTCGGATCGCGTGGATCGGTCGGAAGTTCTTTCGTTGCGACAATGTCCGGTATTACGGAGGTGAACCCGCTGCATGCGCATTATCTGTGCAAACATTGCCAGTACAGCGATTTTGATTCGGATCTGGTAAAATCTTTTTCCGGCCGAAGCGGATGTGATATGCCGGATAAGCTCTGTCCGCGCTGCGGAAAACCGCTTTCCAAAGAAGGGTTTGATATTCCGTTTGAGACGTTCCTGGGATTTAAGGGAAATAAAGAGCCGGATATCGACTTGAACTTTTCCGGAGAGTACCAGAGTAAGGCACATAAATACACCGAAGTTATCTTCGGGGAGGGACAGACCTTTAAGGCAGGAACGATCGGTACGCTGGCAGATAAGACGGCATTCGGTTATGTCAAAAATTATTATGAAGAGCGCGGCGTACATAAGAGAAACTGTGAAATTGACCGGATCGTACTTGGATGTGTCGGGGTGCGTCGTACTACGGGACAGCATCCGGGTGGTATCGTTGTTCTTCCGATGGGGGAACAGATTTATACATTTACCCCGGTTCAGCATCCGGCAAATGATATGACGGTCGATATTACGACCACACATTTTGATTATCACTCGATTGACCATAATCTTTTAAAACTTGACATTCTCGGGCACGATGATCCTACCATGATCCGTATGCTGCAGGATCTGACGGGCGTAGATCCGACGCAGATTCCATTGGATGATAAGGCTGTCATGTCGCTGTTTCAGGATACTTCCGCACTTGGCATCACGCCGGATGATCTGGTGAACTGTCAGCTGGGAGCATTGGGTATCCCGGAGTTTGGTACAGACTTTGCCATGGGCATGTTAATAGACACACAGCCAAAAGAATTTTCGGATCTGGTGCGTATTGCAGGGCTGTCCCATGGTACGGATGTATGGCTTGGCAATGCACAGACGCTGATTCAGGAAAAGAAGGCAACGATTTCTACCGCCATTTGTACACGAGATGATATCATGATCTATCTGATCAGTATGGGACTGGATTCCGAGGAATCGTTTAAGATTATGGAGAATGTCCGGAAGGGAATTGTGGCAAAAGGAAAATGTGACAAATGGCCGGAATGGAAGCAGGATATGATCGATCACAATGTACCGGACTGGTATATCTGGTCCTGTGAGAAGATTAAGTACATGTTCCCGAAAGCCCATGCAGCCGCGTATGTTATGATGGCATGGCGCATTGCCTACTGTAAAGTGTTTTATCCGCTGGCTTACTATGCAGCATATTTTTCTATCCGTGCGACCGCGTTCAGTTATGAGCTGATGTGTCAGGGAAAAGAAAAACTGGAAGGATATATGCATGAGTACGAAAAGCGCAAGGACGAGCTCTCCAAAAAAGAGCAGGATACCTACAAAGATATGCGTCTGGTACAGGAAATGTATGCCAGAGGATTTGAATTTCTTCCGCTGGATATCTATAAGTCAGAACCGCATCATTTTCAGATTGTGGATGGAAAACTGCTGCCGGCGCTCAATACGATTGACGGACTTGGCGATAATGCGGCAGTTGCGATTGCAGAAGCGGCAAAAGACGGAATTTTTCTGTCCAAAGATGATTTTAGGGAACGGACAAAAGTATCAAAGACAACAATAGAACTGATGAGTGATCTGGGATTGTTTGGCGATATGCCGGAATCCAATCAGCTTTCCCTGTTTGATTTTGGCGCGTAATGTTATGGAAGTTTTGAAAAACAAAAGAGGAGGAACCGCATTTTTGGGTTCCTCCTCTTTTACAGTCTTATACATTTATTTTTTGATAACGCCGGGATGGAAAGCGGTGAGTGTTCCCGGATGATCGGTCGGTGTACAGAACATTTCTTTTGTCTTAAAATCGGTAAAATAGATGTAACTGGAAGTGACGTTGATATTGGAGTAATTGCCCTGTGCCAGTTCCTGATATCCACTGCCGTCATTTTTGATCATACAAAGGGCCGGATGGTCTTCGGAATAGCGCTGATAAAAAATACTGCTTCCGTATACATTGTAGAGATCCAGACTGTCCTTGGTAAGTGTAACCGGATGACCGGATTTCATATTGGTATGTACCAGGGCGTTGTTCTGATCCACATCCATATAATAGACATTGTCGTCACTGGTTACAATCGGTTTAAAAGAATTACATTCATAGACTTTGCTTAAACTGTCACTGGCGGTATCCAGCTGATAGATGGCACCGTCACTTTCGGTTCCGCTGGTATAAATATACTGACCCAGCGTGCTGCATGTAAAAATGTAAGGCGAATATACTTTTTTGCGTCCTTCGCCATCGATTCCGATCTTGTAAAGCGTTGTAGCATCCTTGTCATCATAGTGCAGATAATAAATGTAGTTTCCGACAAGCGAGGCATACAGGCAGGGATCTTTGTCTAAAATTTTAGTGTTTTCTCCATTCTGGTCAATTCTGCACAGACTGTTTCTTGCGTAGGAGAAGAAATCAAATCCGGTTCCATTATTTTCATTATTGCGTACATAGTATACATAATGGTCATCGGCGTTGATATACATGACACGGTCATAACTGAGTTTTTTCAGATGATTGCCGTTTGTATCCATGGAATACAGTCGGTAATCGTCATCCGGATTGGCAAAATAAACGGTTCCGTTTTTCTCACAAAACAAGCCGGCATTGTAAAGGTTTCCGGCAGTATTTCCGTTGACATAGCTTGTGTTGTATTTGATCTTACTTTTCTGATGGCTGTAAAAGCCCAGTCCTGCAAATACTACGACCAGAACAGCAATTATAATTATGGGCAAACGTTTTTTCATAATATCGAGTCCTCCTTGGTAAGTTGTATCTTGCCTTTTATACCTTTGTGTTATAAAATTTTATCATAAATCATGAAGGAGCGCTATATGAAAGATTTACTAGATATCCGAAAAGATATTGATAAAATTGACGAACAGATCGTAAAACTCTATGAGGAACGGATGAAACTGACCTCGGATGTGGCTGAATACAAAATAAATACCGGGAAGCAGGTTTTTGACAAGGAGAGAGAGGAATCCAAGCTGGCAACGCTGCAGAAAAAAGCGGAAAGTGATTTTACCAGACACGGAATCCGTGAACTTTTTGAGCAGATCATGGCGATGAGCCGTAAGAAACAGTATAAACTGCTGACGGAGCATGGAATTATGCCTCCGCAGGAGTTTGAGCCGATTCACACGCTGGATTATTCCAATGCAAGGATTGTTTTTCAGGGACTCGAAGGTGCCTACAGCCAGCTTGCCATGGAACAGTTTTTTGGAGAAAACTGCAATAATTTCCATGTGGAGAGCTGGAAAGATGCCATGGAGGCCATTAAGAACGGGGAAGCGGATTATGCGGTACTCCCGATCGAGAATTCTTCGGCAGGAATTGTCTCGGAAAATTATGATCTTCTGGTGGAATATGATAATTATATTGTCGGGGAGCAGATCATCCGTATTGATCATGCACTTTTAGGACTGGAAGATGCGGATGAGAGAGATATCCGTACCGTGTATTCGCACAAACAGTCACTGATGCAGTGCAGTGAATTTCTGGACAGTCATGCGGACTGGGAAAAATTCAGTGTCAGCAATAATGCCGTTGCAGCCAAGAAGGTCAAAGAGGATGGGGAGATTTCCCAGGCGGCGATTGCCAGTGCAAAAAATGCCCAGATTTATGGGTTGAAAGTATTACGCAATTCCATTCAGAATAATAAAAATAATTCGACCCGGTTTATTGTTGTGACAGGGAAAAAAGTATATACCGATCAGGCAGACCGGATCAGCATCTGTTTTGAGATCAATCACGAAAGCGGTGCTTTATATCATGCACTGTCGCATTTTATTTATAATGGACTGAATATGACAAATATCCAGTCACGTCCGTTACAGAATAAAAACTGGGAATATCGTTTCTTTGTTGATTTTGAGGGAAGATTTGAGGATCATGCAGTGCAGAATGCGCTGCGCGGACTTCGGGACGAAACAATTGCATTCCGGATTCTTGGTACGTATTAGTCAGAATTGGTGAAAGAAGGTGGGCGTATGGCAATTCACACATTTGCAGCAATTTATATTGGCACATACGATGTGAGCCTGAAGGTATTTGAGTTTACAAACAGAAAAAAGTTTCATGAGGTGGATCACATCCGGTCCCGGCAGGAACTGGGAAAAGGCACTTATGGCACAGGGACAATCGGATATGAGCAGGTGGAAGAACTTTGTGAAACACTGGCGCAGTTTAAAGAGATTATGGAAAGCTACAAGGTAGACAGTTATGAAGTCTGTGCAGCAGCCGCACTCCGGGATACCACAAATGAGATATTTGTCCTTGACCAGATTTATCTTAGAACCGGATTCCGGGTAAAGGTGTTAAGCAACTCGGAACACCGTTTTATCAGTTATAAAGCGGTGGCTGGCAGTCCGGTGTTTGAGGAGATGATAAAGACGAGTGCAGCAGTCGTGGATGTCGGCGGGGCGAGTGTGCAGATCACATTATTCCGTGACGGGAAAATGATCACGACACAACACATGGAAACAGGCATTATGCGCCTGCGGAATCTGCTTGGAGACCGCGGATACTCCCTGAAAATGTATGAAAACCAAATTGAGGAATATGTCAATAAAAAACTCGAGGGATTCCGTGCCATGTATATGAATGCCCCGGTCGATTATCTGATCCTGATCAGTGACTATGCCGGCGGTTTGGTGAAAAAGATTGAGGAAAAAGGCGGAAAAAGCCGTCAGGTAAAGCTGGATAAATTCTCTAAATTTATCGATAAACTGCTCAAAAAAACGCTGGAGGAGATCACAGCGGAATTAAATCTTTCAGATGAGAGGGAACCGTTAATTATTCCGGCACTTGTGCTGTATAAGATGATGGCACAGAATGTGAATCCAAAAGAGGTATGGGTGCCGGGAGCAAACATTCAGGATGGTATGGCATTTGATTATGCACAGCACAATAAACTGCTGGCATCGACACATGATTTTGATGCGGATGTCATTTCGGCGGCCACATTTTTATCGGAGCATTACCACAGTTTTTCTCCACACATTCAGACACTTTCCAAGCTATCCATTAAGATTTTTGATGCGATGAAACAGGAACACGGACTTGGAAAGCGAGCGCGTCTGCTGCTTCAGGTGGCTACAATCCTGCATGACTGTGGAAAGTATGTCAGCTTTGCGGAAGCATCGGAGAGCACGTATCATATTATCATGTCTTCGGAGATTATCGGACTGACCCATCAGGAGCGGGAGATTGTTGCACAGATCGTGCGCTACAATACTCTTCCGCTGGATCCGTATGAGGAAGTCGCCGATGTGCTGAGTCAGGAAGAATATCTTTGCGTGGCAAAACTTTCGGCAATTCTTCGTGTGGCAAATGCATTGGATCAGAGCCACAAACAGAAATTTAAAAATATCCGGATCGCGGTAAGGGAGAGAAAACTCGTGATTACGGTCGAGGCATTTGAGGATATTGCGCTGGAACAGGCATTGTTTGACGCAAAGACCTCTTATTTTGAAAATGTATACAGCATGAAACCTGTTTTAAAAGAGAAGCGTATTTATAACTATTAGATCGGAGGGCTTTTATGGACACAAAAATAGATTTTAAAGATCCGGCATATTATGAAAACCGTGAACTCAGCTGGATTAAGTTTGACCAGCGTGTATTAAGTGAAGCAAGGGATAAATCCATTCCGCTTTTGGAGCGGTTGAAATTTGTCAGTATTACCTCTTCCAATCTGGATGAATTTTTCATGGTAAGGGTGGCATCCTTAAAGGATATGGTACATGCAAAATATAAAAAGCGTGATATCGCCGGAATGACCGCAACGGAGCAGCTTTCCGCCATCAATAAACAGGCAAGGGAGCTGGTCAATATCCAGTACAGTACATTCAGCCGTTCCCTGATGCCGCTTCTGCACAAAGAAGGGATTTATCTTCTGGATGCGCATGAAGATCTGAGTGAGGAACAGGCGCGTTTTGTGGATCGCTATTTTATGGAAAATGTATATCCGGTACTTACTCCGATGGCTGTGGATGCATCGCGTCCGTTCCCGCTGATCCGCAATAAAACATTGAATATTGCAGCACTTCTGACCGGAAAGAAAACGGAGGATGAGACCGTGTTTGCGACCGTGCAGGTGCCAAGTGTTCTGCCGCGTCTGGTACAGATTCCAAGCGAAGGGGAGACAAAATCGTTTATTCTCCTCGAGCAGATCATAGAACGCAACATCGGCATATTGTTTTCCAATTACAAGGTATTGTGTGCATATCCGTACCGGATCATGCGAAACGCAGATCTGACAATTGATGAGGATGAGGCATCAGATTTGCTGAAAGAGATTGAAAACAAATTAAAGATGCGTCAGTGGGGAGAAGTTATCCGTCTGGAAATTGAAGAGAAGGTAGACAAAAAGCTTCTGAAATTTTTAAAGACCGAGCTGAAAGTATCGGATGAGGATATTTTTCAGATTGCAGGACCGATTGATCTGACTTTTTTAATGAAAATGTATGGGATTGACGGATATGACCATCTCCGCTATAAACCGTATACGCCGCAGCAGGTGCCGGAAATTACACCGGGAAGTGACATTTTTGCCGCAATCCGCAAAGGGGATATTTTTCTGCATCATCCATACGAAACCTTTGATCCGGTTGTGGATTTCATCCGGCAGGCATCCAAAGATCCGGATGTCCTGGCGATTAAACAGACACTGTATCGTGTCAGCGGAAATTCCCCGATTATCAGCAGTCTGGCACAGGCAGCGGAAAACGGCAAGCAGGTGTCGGTTCTGGTTGAGCTGAAAGCCCGTTTCGATGAGGAGCACAACATTGTATGGGCGAAAAAACTGGAACAGGCAGGCTGTCATGTGATCTATGGTCTCGTTGGCCTTAAAACACACAGCAAGATCGCACTGGTGGTCCGCCGGGAAGAGGACGGAATCCGCCGCTATGTTCATCTGGGAACCGGAAACTATAACGATTCGACGGCAAAATTATATACGGACTGTGGAATCTTTACCTGCAAAGAGTCGATTGGGGAGGATGCCACAGCGGTATTTAATATGTTATCCGGATATTCCGAACCGCTGGCATGGAATGAACTGGTGCTGGCACCATACTGGCTGCGGGATAAATTTTTGCGGCTGATTGGTAGGGAAACAAAAAACGCGCAGCAGGGAAGGGAAGCCCGTATCGTGGCAAAAATGAATTCCCTCTGTGATCCGGGCATTATTGCGGCACTGTATGAGGCATCTGCAAGCGGTGTAAAGATTGATCTGATCGTGCGCGGAATCTGCTGTCTGCGCGTCGGAATTCCTGGAGTGAGTGAGAATATTTCCGTGCGTTCCATTGTGGGAAATTTTCTGGAGCACAGCCGTATTTTCTATTTTTATAATGACGGCAATCCGGAAGTATTTATGGGAAGTGCGGACTGGATGCCGCGAAATCTTGACCGGCGTGTAGAGATTGTTTTCCCGGTGATTGAGGAGGAACTCAAAGAAAAAGCACTGCATATTCTGCATGTGGAACTGGAAGATAATGTGAAAGCGCGTGTGATGCAGCCGGATGGTACTTATGAAAAACTTGACAAGCGGGGCAAGGTTCTGATAAACTCACAGGAGCAGTTTTGTGCGGAGGCAAAAGCAGCAGTGCCGGATCAGAATCCGGGAAATAACCAGCGGCTGTTTATTCCGGCAGAACCGGCGGAATAAATTTACAGAAAACAGTTGACAATACCGTAATCAGGTGGTATAGTCAAATGGTTGTTAAGAAACAAGTAGAGTATCCACTCTCACCTAAGCGCAATCGGGCGACTTAGTGTTCATACTTTTAGCATGTTATATGAATGTTAGATGTAATAGTGGATAGTCTGCCTATCCACTATTTTTTATTGGAGGTACAAAACCATTAGCGAATTAATGATTAACGAACAGATCAGAGACAGAGAGGTTCGTCTGATCGGACCGGATGGCGAGCAGATTGGTGTTGTCTCATCCAGAGAGGCACAGAAAATTGCAGATGAAGCCGGTCTTGACCTTGTCAAGATTGCTCCGAATGCAAAGCCGCCTGTATGCAAGGTAATTGATTACGGTAAGTATCGTTATGATCTTGCACGTAAGGAAAAGGATGCAAAGAAGAAGCAGAAGACAGTGGAATTAAAAGAAATCCGCCTGTCACCAAACATTGACACCAATGATTTGAACACCAAGATGAACGCTGCAAAGAAGTTCCTCGCAAAAGGCAATAAAGTCAAGATCACACTTCGTTTCCGTGGTCGCGAGATGGCACATATGAACAGCAGTAAGCACATCTTAGATGATCTTGCTGAGCAGCTTTCCGATATCGCAGTAGTGGAAAAAGCACCGAAGATCGAGGGAAGAAGCATCGGTATGGTGTTGGCAGAGAAGAGATAACATTTATTAAGGAGGAATACACAATGCCAAAAATTAAGACAAACAGAGCAGCAGCAAAGCGTTTCAAAGCAACCGGAACCGGAAAGTTAAAGAGAAACAAGGCTTACAGAAGACATATCTTAACAAAGAAAACAACAAAGAATAAGAGAAATCTCAGAAAAGCAGCAATGATGGATCAGACAAACATCAAGAACATGAAGAAGATTTTACCATACATCTAAGATTTGTTAAGGAGGATATAGGAAATGGCAAGAGTTAAAGGCGGATTAGGCGCTAAGAAAAGACATAACAGAACTTTAAAGTTAGCAAAGGGATACAGAGGAGCTCGTTCCAAGCAGTATCGTGTAGCTAAGCAGTCCGTAATGAGAGCCTTAACAAGTTCTTATTCTGGACGTAAAGAGAGAAAGAGACAGTTCCGTCAGTTATGGATTGCTCGTATCAACGCAGCAGCTCGTATGAACGGACTTTCTTACAGCCAGTTCATGCACGGATTAAAGGTAGCTGGAGCTGATTTAAACCGTAAGGTATTAGCTGACATGGCTGTTACAGATGCAGCAGGTTTTGCAAAGCTTGCAGAAGTTGCAAAGAAAGCATTAGCTTAGTCATCGGAAAAATGTTGGGTAGAAAACTCCGGACAAGTTGTTTGTCCGGAGTTTTTTGAAAAATATACGGGGAAAGGTATTGGAAACAATGGAAAAAAGAGAACAGCTCGGAAGCAGACTTGGGTTTATTATGCTCTCGGCAGGATGTGCAATCGGATGCGGAAATGTATGGAAGTTTCCCTGGATGTGCGGACAAAACGGCGGTGGCAGTTTCATGCTTGTCTATGTGATCTGTCTGCTCATTTTAGGGCTTCCGGCAATGGTGATGGAACTTTCCGTAGGACGTGCGGCACAGACAAGTCCCTTGTATATGTATGAGAAACTTTCCGGAAAACGCAAATGGAAAATTCCGGGGATTGTGTGTCTGATTGGAAATATTGCACTGATCGCGTTTTATTCCGTTGTTGCAGGCTGGATTATTTATTATTTTGTGAAGTTTCTTACCGGTCAGAATGCGGATTTGGGATTTGAAAAAATGATCACAACACCATCCGTAAATGTTGGTTACCTGTTGATCACGGTTGTGATTACATTTGTGATTTTGAGTTTCCGGCTGCAGGGAGGCCTTGAACGCATTACCAAATATATGATGTCGGCGCTTCTGGTGCTGATGCTGGTGTTGGCGATCCACAGTTTTACGCTTTCCGGCGCAAAGGATGGGCTGGCTTTTTATCTGATTCCGGACCTTTCCAAAATATCAGGTACAATGATTGTAAAAGCAATGAATCAGGCGTTTTTCACGTTGTCGGTCGGTATGGGTGGCATGGCGATCTTTGGAAGCTACATCGGGAAAGAGCGTTCCCTTTTGGGAGAATCCGTAAATATCATTGTTTTAGATACGTTTGTAGCAGTTGTTGCAGGCATGATTATGTTTCCTGCCTGCGATACCTATAATCTTGAAGTGACTGCGGGACCAAGCCTTTTGTTTGATACGATGGCGAGTGTGTTTAACCATATGCAGGGCGGACGCTGGTGGGGTGCGCTGTTTTTCCTGTTCATGGTGTTTGCTGCCATGTCAACGGTATTTGGAGTATGTGAGAATCTGCTTGCCATGATCCGGGAACTGACGGGCTGGTCACGTCCGGTGGGATGTATTGCCTGCGGGATTGGGACGTTTCTTGTGGCATTGACAACGGCGCTGGGGTACAGTCTGATTCGTTTTCAGCCGTTTGCAAAAGGCACGGCATGGCTGGATTTGTGGGATTTTATTGTGTCTAACAATGCGATGCCGCTCGGCTCACTGATACTGGCGCTGTTTTGCTGTACACGCCGGGGATGGGGGTGGAACAATTTCCTGCAGGAGGCCAATGCGGGAAAAGGCTTAAAAATCAAGGCATGGATGAAACCGCTGTTCTGTTATTTTGTGCCTGTAGGGATTTTATTTATTTATATTTATGGAATGTTCACGTTTCCGTGGCATTAGAAGAAAAGAGGGGCAAAAATTATTCTGTCCCTCTTATTTTTATGCGATAAGCTTTGGGAGAGGCCCCTTTTTTCTTATGAAAGGTTTTTGAAAAATACAGCCCATTATCAAATCCGACGGAATTTGCAATGGCGGTGATCGAAAGATTTGAGTGTTCCAACAGATAGCATGCCTGTTTCATGCGAAAATCCGTGAGGTATTCTTTTGGGGACTGCTGCAGCACCAGTTCAAAGGAACGGAACAGATGGCTGCGGCTTAAACCGACGTAGGCGGCAATATCTTCCACTGTGATCGGGTAGGAGTAATTGGCACTGATGTATTCGATGCTCTTTTGGACATAGGTAGCGGATGTCAGCTGTGTATCTTTTTTGGCAGAAGATTTCAGAAAAAGTGCCAGAGTAGTATAGAGCCGTCCGGTCATTTCCACTGCATGCTCAAAACCATTTCCTCTGGCATCGTAAATATGCAGAAGCTGCCGCTTGACTTCTTCTCCGTTTGGCACTGCATGAATACAGGGATTTTTGCGAGAAAAATCAGTTGCCTGCAGGATGGTGGCAGCGTCGCTTCCGGTAAAACCGACCCAGGCGTATTCCCATGGGTTTTTGGCGTCTGCACGGTAGATAACCTCAGTATTAGGATAAACTAAAAAGGCATCTCCGGCGGAGAGAGAATGGACTTCGTGATGCACTTCATAGGTGCCTTTGCCGGAGATAATATAGTGAATCAGATAGTGGTCGCGGATTCCGGGTCCCCACTGATAGCCGGCATCGCATAGCTGGTATCCGACATTATAGACAGACAGGGAAACAAGTTCTTTTGCAGTTGCTTTGTAGGAATTTTTATATTGATCATTCATTGGAAATGCTCCTTACACGATTCTAGTATTGAGTTTATACGTTTTTTTATGCACATGCAACATTTTTACATGTTTTTTCTACATTTGGTTCTGTACATTAAGAGCCGGGAGCGATAGAATAGGGGTATCAGAAGAAAACAAAAGCACAGAAAGGGAGAGTGGAATTATGGCAATTTTAGTTACTGGTGGAGCAGGCTATATCGGAAGTCATACCTGTGTGGAACTGCAGAATGCGGGATATGATGTCGTTGTTCTGGATAATCTGTCAAACGCTTCAGAAAAGTCACTGGATCGTGTGGAGGCACTGACCGGAAAGAAAGTTACATTTTATAAAGGAGATATCCTTGATCGTGACATCTTAAATAAAATTTTTGCAGAGCAGAAGATTGACAGCTGTATTCATTTTGCAGGACTGAAGGCTGTCGGAGAGTCTGTGGCAAAGCCTTGGGAGTATTACAATAACAACATTGCAGGAACTTTAACACTGGTTGATGTTATGCGTCAGAACGGATGCAAGAACATCATTTTCTCTTCATCTGCAACCGTATACGGCGATCCGGCAGAAATTCCGATTACCGAGAACTGCCCGAAGGGACAGTGTACCAATCCTTACGGATGGACAAAGTCCATGCTGGAGCAGATTTTATCAGATATCTACAAGGCAGATAATGAGTGGAATGTGATCCTGCTTCGCTACTTCAATCCAATCGGAGCACATCCAAGCGGAACCATGGGGGAGAATCCAAACGGCATCCCGAACAACCTGATGCCTTACATTACACAGGTTGCAGTTGGCAAGTTAAAAGAACTCGGTGTATTCGGAAACGATTATGATACTCCGGATGGAACCGGTGTGCGCGATTATATCCACGTTGTTGATCTGGCAAACGGACATGTAAAGGCATTAAAGAAGATCGAAGAGAACGCCGGACTTTGCATTTACAACCTTGGTACCGGACACGGCTACAGCGTGCTTGATATCGTAAAGAATTTTGAGGAAGCAAACGGCATTAAGATTCCATACAGCATCAAGCCTCGCCGTCCTGGCGATATTGCAACCTGTTACTGTGACCCGGGCAAGGCAGAACGTGAACTTGGCTGGAAAGCGCAGTACGGAATTAAGGAAATGTGTGCGGATTCCTGGAGATGGCAGAAGAACAATCCAAACGGTTATGAGGATTAATTAAAAAAGAGGGAAAAGTCTTATTTTCGAATTTGTTTGAATATTTTTGAAAAATATGAAAAATATGCTTGACGAAGCGTGGGGTGTATGCTATTATAATACACGGTTCGTTGGTCAAGCGGTTAAGACGCCGCCCTCTCACGGCGGAAACACGGGTTCGATTCCCGTACGGACTGCTGAGTTATAAATCCAGTGTTTATACAGATTCTTAGGAAGCTGTTGTAGGCACTGGATTTTTGTTTTCTTATATGGTCATATATGAAACCGAAACGTCGGGTTAGAATGTCGAAACAAGATTATCTATGAGATAATAGGGATAAAAGTTATGCACTTAGTAAAATTGGAAGAGATTCCTGGTGCTAAAGAAGAATTGAAAAAAATTCGCAAACGATTCTACGATTGGATGAAAGATCCTTCTGCATTTTCAGAGTAATTCACAAAATACCCAAGAAACCTTGCAAAACAGGGCATTTCTTGTCAGCAGGAGGTATATTATGACATCAATTCGTGTTTTATTCGTATGCCACGGCAGGGCTATGGAAAGTCAGTAAAATCAAGGCTTTAGGGGGCATTACTTGGGTATATCGTGGCAAGTGTAGTAGTAAGGGACTACGGTAATACTACGAATGAGGGAATGCAAACAAGCCGATGTAGAAGTACAAATTTTAACGGTAGTAGCAATCGTTAGAATGTAAGGGCTATCGTTATATAGTGTGCAATCGTTGAAATGTTCAGCAGTATCGTGTAAAATGAATATCTAATTGGATATGAACATATAATATTAATGCAGCCATAAGCTGCGATTTGAACTTATTTTGACATTGACAAGCGGCTCATTTGGATGTATATTTTAAGTACAGTAAGAGATTACTGCAAATGTTTGTTGCTACTCGATATGCAACTCAAACAAGGTCGAGTTCAAATGTTTGTCGCTACTTGATATGCGACTTAGAAAAGGTCGAGTTCAAATGTTTTGAGGTTCCATTCGAGAGGATGGGGCCTCTTTTTAACGATAGGAGAAGAAATGGAAATAGGACATTTTTATTATATTGATGATCAGTACTTTAAGGATTTTCCAGATCCTTATTTGATGCAGAATAAGGAAAAAGTAAATGGACAGTTGCATGACAGACCATGTTTTTACGCATTCTAGGATAGTAATACTCAGCTATTTTGGATGATTCCGTTTTCGCCACAGGTTTCTAAATTTAAGGGTAAAGATAAAAATATGAAAAAAGTATTTGACAAAGAGTATTGTGTATGATAGTATAATACACGGTTCGTTGGTCAAGCGGTTAAGACGCCGCCCTCTCACGGCGGAAACACGGGTTCGATTCCCGTACGGACTGTTACTATTATAAATATAATAGCCCAACCCGAAAAAATGTTGTCGTATGACAGCATTTTTTTATTTAATCATAGGAAATTCCTTCCTATGATTAAATAACGCTCCGCGAGCTGCGCATCCTCGCGGAAATAAAGTTTATGATGGAGAAACGGCGGCAGAGGCTTTGGAAAATGTGGAAACAGTTATTTCCGAATGGATAGAGACGGCAAAGGCTATTGGGCGGGAAATTCCAGTGCCAAAAGGAAAATTGATGTACGCATAATGAAAAATCCAGTGTTTTCATGGAATCGTCCGTGAAAACACTGGATTTTTTACGAAATAAACTTCTTTACAATTCAATGGTCAGTTCTACCGGACAGTGATCCGAACCGAACACATCGGTATGGATAGCTGCTCCGGTGAGACTGGAATCTAACCGCTTTGAAGTGATGAAATAATCGATCCGCCATCCGGCGTTTTTCTCGCGGGCTTTAAAGCGGTAGGACCACCAGGAATAAATGCCCTCGGCATCCGGATAAAAGTAACGGAAGGTATCCGTAAAACCGGCGTTTAAAAGTTCAGTCATTTTTTCCCGTTCTTCATCGGAGAAACCAGCATTTTTGCGGTTGGTCTTTGGATTTTTCAGATCAATCTCCGTGTGTGCAACATTTAAATCGCCGCAGAGAATGACCGGCTTTTTGCTGTCGAGCTGAAGAAGATAAGCGCGGAAAGCATCTTCCCATTCCATGCGGTAGGGAAGCCGCGCCAGTTCGTTCTGGGAGTTTGGAGTGTAACAGGTGACAAGATAGAAGCTGTCATATTCGAGGGTGATCACCCGGCCTTCGGTATCGCAGATTGCGGCGCCGATGCCGCGTGTGACCTGAAGAGGTTCGTGTTTTGCAAAGATTGCCGTGCCGGAATAGCCTTTTTTCTCGGCGTAATTCCAGTACTGGTGGTAGCCCGGCAGATCAAGTGCGATCTGTCCTTCCTGCAGCTTGGATTCCTGGATGCAGAAAAAATCGGCATCTGCGGCATGAAAATAATCGAGAAATCCTTTTTGTACACAGGCGCGCAGCCCGTTAACGTTCCATGAGATAAGTTTCATTTCTGATGTCCTCCTGAGTTGCTTTTATACAAATTATATACATATGGGAAAGAAAGTACAAGTCTTGTTACTGCTTGCAGGGAAACCGGGGAACAATAACCAGGCTTCTGAAAAAAGTACTTGACGTATGGCCTGTGCTATGATAGTATAATACACGGTTCGTTGGTCAAGCGGTTAAGACGCCGCCCTCTCACGGCGGAAACACGGGTTCGATTCCCGTACGGACTGCTGAAGTTCTTACCAGATATGGTAGGAACTTTTTTGTTTTATAAAATAAAAATATAAAATCCCTTGAAATCAGGGAAAAAGAGTGATATGATAACAAAAGTAACATAGAAACTAAGGTTGAGAGAGGGCAGATGTCCTCTCTCAAATTTTTGTGAAAATGTGTTTTATGTCAAAGAAAAGAGGTGGTAATATGTCAAAGGCAAGTACTTATGAGGCAAAGACAGAACAACTGATTCTTCCGATTCTGGAGCGTATGCAGTTTGAACTGGTAGATGTAGAATATGTCAAGGAAGGCAGCACGTATTATCTGCGGGCGTATATTGACAAAGAAGGGGGCATTACAATCAACGATTGTGAGGCGGTGGCACGTGAGATGAATGAACTGCTCGACCGTGAAGATTTTATTCCGGATTCCTATACATTTGAGGTAAGTTCTCCGGGACTTGGCAGACCTTTAAAGAAAGAAAAAGATTATGTCCGAAATATGGGCAAAGAAATTGAGATCCGTACCTACCGTGCAATCGACCGCTGCAAGGAATTCACAGGAATTTTAAAAGCGTATGATGATACATCTGTGACGATTGCAGATGAGAACGACAAAGAGACCACCTTTTTAAAGACAGATATTGCACTGATCCGACAGGCAATTGATTTTTAGGACAATGACTTATAGAGCAGTTTATAGAAAAGCCCGTTTTGCGGAGGTAAACTGCGCAGGAGATATCGCTTATGCGATACCTCATATGTGGAAAACACGATAAATATATATGGAGGATAAAAATCATGAATAATGAGTTATTGGATGCGTTAACGATACTGGAGAAGGAGAAAAACATCAGTAAAGAAACGCTGCTGGAGGCAATTGAAAATTCCCTTTTAACTGCCTGCAAAAATCACTTTGGAAAGGCTGACAACGTAAAAGTTGTGATTGATCCGGATACCTGCGAATATCATTGTTATCAGGAAAAAACAGTGGTAGAGACCGTGGAAGATCCGATTGAGCAGATCTCTTTGCAGAATGCCCAGATGATCAATGGAAAATATACATTGGGCGATATTGTTCAGGTAGAAGTAAAATCCAAGGAATTTGGCCGTATTGCAACACAGAATGCCAAGAACGTGATCTTACAGAAGATCCGTGAAGAAGAACGAAAAGTGATTTACGATGAGTATTTCAGCATGGAAAAAGAAGTCGTAACAGGTGTTGTTCAGCGTTATGTCGGACGCAATGTCAGCATTAATCTGGGAAAAGCAGATGCACTTCTGACCGAAAGCGAGCAGATCAAGGGCGAAACATTCCAGCCGACCGAACGTATCAAAGTGTATATCCTGGAAGTAAAGGCTACTTCCAAGGGACCAAAGATTCTTGTATCAAGAACCCATCCGGAACTGGTCAAGAGACTGTTTGAGTCCGAAGTTTCCGAAGTACGTGATGGCATTGTTGAGATCAAGGCAATTTCACGTGAGGCAGGAAGCCGTACCAAGATTGCTGTATGGTCCAATGATCCGGATGTTGATCCGGTTGGTGCCTGTGTCGGATTAAACGGTGCACGTGTTAACGCGATCGTCAATGAGCTGCGCGGAGAGAAAATCGATATTATTACCTGGGATGAGAATCCTGCCATCCTGATCCAGAATGCATTAAGTCCTGCAAAGGTGATTTCCGTTATTGCAGATGCGGATGAAAAAGCAGCAAAGGTTGTTGTTCCGGACTACCAGTTATCCCTTGCAATCGGCAAAGAAGGACAGAATGCCCGTCTGGCTGCCCGTCTGACCGGATTCAAGATCGATATCAAGAGTGAGACACAGGCAAGAGAGTCCGGGGATTTCCTTGATTATGAGAACGATTATGAAGACGATGAATATGACGATAATTATGAGTATGATGAGGAAGGCTATTACAAAGATCCGGATGCCACAGAAGAAATTCCTACCGAAGCAGAAGCATCAACAGAAGAAGCGCCGGTAGAAGAAACATCAGCAGATGAGACTTCTTTTGAGGAGTAATTATGGCAAATAAAAAAATTCCATTGCGCAAGTGTGTCGCCTGTAATGAAATGAAGGAAAAAAAAGAAATGATCCGGGTAATTAAGACACCGGAAAATGAGATTATGCTGGATGCCACCGGTCGTAAAAACGGCCGTGGAGCATACATCTGTGCAGATCCTGGGTGTCTTCGCCTGGCAAGAAAAAACAAGGGACTTGAGCGCTCCTTAAAGACTGCAATTCCACAGGAAGTGTATGAGAGTCTGGAAAAGGAGATGAGTACACTTGCATGATAGCGTATTATCCATGCTTTCCATAGCCGCAAAGTCGGGAAATGTTGTAAGCGGTGAGTTTTCTACAGAAAAAGCAGTAAAAACAGGTCATGCATATCTCGTGATTGTCTCTGCGGAGGCATCCGGGAACACAAAAAAGAGTTTTTGTAATATGACGGATTTTTACCATGTGCCATGCTACTGTTACGGAAGCAAGGAAGCACTTGGACGCTGTATCGGAAAAGAATTCCGTGCATCACTTGCCGTGACAGATGAGAATCTGGCGAGGGCCGTAGAAAAGAAGCTCAAAGAGCGCACCGTATAAAAATATAAAACTGAATAACGGAGGTAAATTCATTTATGGCAAAAATGAGAGTTCATGAACTCGCGAAAGAGTTAAATATAAAATCACAGGATATTTTGGATAAATTAAAAAATACAAAGTTTGACGGAAAAAGTGCATCCAGCAATATGGAAGATGAAGCACAGGCACTGATCCGCGGAGCTTTTGCAAAAGAGACAAAATCGGCAGCAGATGCAAAAAAACCGGAAGCTGCAAAGACTGGTGCAGGAAAACCAGCGGATGGAAAGGAACGTCCAAAGAAGAAATCCAGCATCACAGCCGTATTTAATGCACAGTACAGCAAACAGTCCAGAAAGCCGGCAAACGGAAATAACAACAACCGTGGAAACGGAAATGGAAACGGTAATAACAGAAGACGGGAGGACAATAAGCGTCCGGCACAGCACAGCATCATTCGTCCGCGTCCGGTCGGGGAGCGTGCTATGCGTCCGATCAGTGAGCGTACGCCTTCGCCGACAGCGGATCTTGAAGTAAGTAAGCCGGCAAACAATAAAACGGCAGAAAACACAAATACCCGCAACAGCCAGGAAAACCGCGGAAACAACAATCATTCCGGTGGCGAGAGAAACAACAGACCGCAGAATGACAGAAACAATGACAGAGGCGGGGAGAGAAATAATAACCGTCATCAGGGAGATAGAAACAATAACAATCGTCCGAACGGAGACAGAAACAACAGCCGTCCACAGAACGACAGAAACAATAACGGCAGAAAGAACCGTTTCAGTAAAGAGCCGGCAGCAGTTGCAGCACCGGAAGAAATCCGCGGAAAGGACTCCCGTGGAAATAATGACCGCCGCAATAACAACAATAATCATCGGAAAGATCATGATAAACTCGGCGGAAAGAAACAGGAAAATTATGTAAACCTTGAGAAGCACGGCGGCAGAAAGAAACCACAGCAGCAGCCGAAGCCGAAGGAAGATGAAAATGTAATCAAGACGATCACACTTCCGGAAAAGATGACAATCCGTGATCTGGCAGACAAGATGAAACTGCAGCCATCTGCCATTGTAAAGAAACTCTTTATGAAGGGTGAAATGGTAACGGTAAATCAGGAAGTAGATTTTGAGACAGCGGAAGAAATCGCACTGGAGTTTAACTTTATCTGCGAGCCGGAGGAGAAGATTGATGTCATCGCGGAACTCTTAAAAGAGGATGAAGAAGATCCGAAGAATCTGGTTCCACGTCCACCGGTTGTCTGTGTTATGGGTCATGTCGATCATGGTAAAACATCCCTGCTGGATGCGATCCGTTCCACACGTGTGACAGACCGCGAGGCCGGTGGTATTACCCAGCATATCGGTGCATCTGTGGTGTCCATCAATGGACAGAAGATCACATTTTTGGATACTCCTGGTCATGAGGCATTTACCGCAATGCGTATGCGTGGTGCAAATTCTACCGATATTGCAATCCTGGTTGTCGCTGCAGATGATGGTGTTATGCCACAGACCATCGAGGCAATCAACCATGCAAAGGCTGCCGGTGTAGAAATCATCGTTGCTGTCAACAAGATTGATAAGCCGAGTGCAAACATTGAAAAAGTAAAGCAGGAGCTTTCCGAATACGAACTGATTCCGGAAGACTGGGGTGGAAGTACGATTTTCTGTCCGGTTTCTGCACATACTAAGGAAGGTATCGACAATCTTCTGGAAATGATCCTTCTGACTGCAGAAGTGATGGAACTGAAAGCAAATCCAAACCGTAATGCAAGAGGTCTGGTCATTGAGGCACAGCTGGATAAGGGACGTGGTGCGGTAGCAACGGTTCTGGTTCAGAAAGGAACACTTCATGTCGGAGATTCCATTGCCTGTGGAAGCAGCTACGGTAAAGTCCGTGCCATGATCGACGACAAGGGACAGCGCGTGAAGAAGGCAACTCCTTCCACACCGGTAGAGATCCTCGGATTAAACAGTGTACCGGCAGCCGGAGAGACATTTGTTGTCTGCGATTCCGATAAGGAAGCAAAATCATTTGCAGATACTTATATTTCAGAGGAAAAGAACCGCCTGATCGAAGATACCAAGGCAAAGATGTCACTGGATGATCTGTTCTCCCAGATCCAGTCCGGAAATATGAAGGAACTTGATATTATTGTAAAAGCGGATGTACAGGGTTCTGTTGAGGCAGTGAAACAGTCACTTGTGAAACTGTCCAATGAAGAAGTGGTTGTAAAAGTGATCCATGGTGGTGTCGGCGCAATCAACGAATCTGATGTTATTCTTGCTTCCGCATCCAATGCGATCATCATCGGATTTAATGTCCGTCCGGACCCGATTGCAAAAGTTACCGCAGATAATGAGGGTGTAGATATCCGTCTGTACAAGGTTATTTACAATGCGATCGAGGATGTAGAGGCTGCCATGAAGGGTATGCTTGATCCTGTATTTGAGGAGAAAGTTATCGGTCATGCAGAAATCCGTCAGATCTTTAAGGCATCCGGTGTCGGTAATATTGCCGGTTCTTATGTACTTGACGGTGTGATGGAACGCGGATGTAAAGTTCGTATTTCCAGAGAAGGCGAGCAGATCTTCGAGGGAGATTTAGCATCCCTGAAGCGTTTCAAGGATGATGTCAAGGAAGTTAAGGCCGGATATGAATGTGGTCTTGTATTCGAAGGCTTTAATGACATTCAGGAACTTGATCAGGTAGAAGCTTATAAGATGGTAGAAGTACCAAGATAGGATAGAATATGAGAAAAAACAGTATTAAAAATATCCGGATCAATGAGGAAGTGATGCGTGAGCTTTCCAATATTATCCGCGGGGAAATTAAAGACCCGCGGATCAATCCGATGACCAGTGTAGTTGCAGTGGAGGTCGCTCCGGATCTGAAAACGGCAAAGGCCTATATCAGTGTGCTGGGGGATGAAAAATCACAGCAGGATACGATTGCAGGACTTCGCTCCGCAGAAGGATTTATTCGCAGGAGCCTGGCAAAGTCCGTAAATCTGCGCAACACACCGGAGATCAAATTTGTATTGGACCAGTCCATTGAATATGGAATCCATATGTCAAAAATGATTGATGAAGTGACCAAAGATATAAAGGAGAAACCGGATGAAGAAGCTTGATGAGATTCTTGCAGGGAAAAAATCGGTAGGTCTTGCCGGACATGTACGTCCGGATGGGGATTGTGTGGGCTCCACACTCGGAGTTTACAACTATATCCGGAAATATTATCCGGATGTGGATGTGCGATTGTATCTTGAGCCGATTCCCAATATCTTTAAATTCCTGAATTTTTCATCGGAAATCCGCAGTGACTATGAGGAATCCGTGGTGTTTGATTTGTTTATCGCCATGGACTGCGGAGATGAGAAACGTCTGGGGAATGCTGCACGTTATTTTCAGGAAGCAAAGCATACAGCCTGTATTGACCACCATGTCAGTAACCAGAGTTTTGCAGAGGAAAATTATATTTTCCCGGATGCAAGTTCCACTTGTGAGCTGATCTGTGAACTGTTAGATACGGAGAAGATCACAAAAGAAATCGCGGAATGTCTGTATACCGGAATGGTTACCGATACCGGAGTGTTTCAGTATTCCTGCACGTCTTCCTCCACGATGAATATGGCGGGCATGCTGATGGATAAAGGAATTGATTTCACAAAAATTGTGGATGAAGCTTTTAATCAGAAAACATACAACCAGAACCGTGCCATGGGACAGGCGCTGCTTTCCAGCAGACTTCGTCTGGGTGGCAGAGTAGTGACTTCTTTTCTGACGCTCGAAGAGATGCATGCACTGGAAGTTCTTCCGAAACATATGGAAGGAATCGTGGAGCAGATGCGCAATACCAAAGATGTGGAACTTGCAGTATTCCTTTATGAGAATGAGGATCATACGTTTAAAGTAAGTTTTCGTGTAAACGGTGCGTTTGATGCGGCATCGCTTGCGATGCATTTTGGCGGCGGCGGACATGTCAAGGCTGCCGGATGTACCGTGGAAGGACCGGCAGAAGAGGCAATTGAGCGTATTCTTGCCGAGGTTGAGAAGAGATTATAATATGATAAACGGAATTATAAATGTTTATAAAGAGCGGGGCTTTACTTCCTTTGACGTGGTAGCAAAGCTCCGCGGCATTTTACATGAGCGCAAAATTGGACATACCGGAACGCTCGATCCGGAAGCGACCGGAGTACTTCCCGTATGCATCGGAAATGCAACAAAGGTATGTGAACTTCTGACGGATAAGGATAAAGTGTATCGTACGGTGATGCATCTTGGCATTACAACCGATACACAGGATATGACCGGAACGGTGAAAGAAGATCGTTCCAGAGAGGCTGCATTGCTGAAAGAACAGACCGTGGAAGCGGCTATTTTGCAGTTCGTTGGAGATTATGAGCAGATTCCGCCAATGTACTCGGCACTCAAAGTCAACGGAAAGAAGTTATGTGATCTGGCCCGCGCCGGAATTGAGGTAGAGCGGAAAGCCCGCACGGTTAAAATTTTTTCCATAGAAATTGAAAAAATCAATCTTCCTTATGTGACGATGCAGGTGCACTGTTCCAAGGGAACTTATATCCGTACGCTGTGTGCGGATATCGGAGAGGTGCTTGGCGTAGGCGCGTGTATGGAATCCCTGGTCAGGACAAGAGTGAGTGCTTTTCCTCTGGAAGAGGCACACACGTTGGCAGAAATTGAAAAGATAAGGGATGAAGGAACGCTGGAAGAACTGATTCTTCCGGTGGACCGCGTGTTTGAGGGAAAGACGAAACTGACGGTTGTACCGGAAGCGTTTCGTTTTCTTCAGAATGGAAACCGTTTAAACGATGGAAATTTTACGGATGTTCCGGAAAAAATTGCGGATGGTGAGCAGGTACTGGTTTATGATCCGATGGGACATTTTTACGCTGTATATCAGTATGAGAGAGAAACAAAGGACTATAAAGTCCGGAAAATGTTTGGTGCATAAATATGATTTGCTGGAATAAGATAGAAGATTTTCATATAGAAGAACCAACGGCATTGTCGCTGGGAAAATTTGACGGAGTACACCGTGGACACGAAGCACTGATTGAACACCTTCTGGAAAAGAAGAAAGAAGGGTTAAAGGCCGTTGTTTTTACGTTTGATATTCCACCGAAAAAACTTACGGAGAATAATAATTACCGTGTCCTTTCGACCAATAAAGAAAAGCAGGAAATTCTCAAAGAACGTGGAATTGATTACCTGTTGGAATGTCCGTTTACCAAAGAAGTCATGTGCATGGAGCCGGAGGCTTTTGTTGCATGGATTGTAAAAAGTCTGCATGTAAAGAGCATGGTAGTCGGATCGGATTTCCGGTTTGGCCATAACCGGAAAGGGGATCATATTCTGCTGGAAAAATTGTCCGCGACATATGGCTATACCCTTAGGGTGGTAGACAAGATCCAGTATGAGGGACGGGACATCAGCAGTACGTTTGTGCGGGAACAGATCATAAAAGGCAATATTAAAAAGGCAAATGATCTGCTTGGGTATCCGTTTTTTGTAAAGAGTGAAGTGATTCATGGAAGGCAGCTTGGAAGAACGCTCGGAATCCCGACGATCAATATGGAACTTGTGGCCGAAAAACTTCTTCCGCCGAAAGGTGTATATGCAACTGCGGTAGAGATTGGTGGAAAATATTACACAGGTGTGACAAATGTCGGATGCAAACCGACCGTTAATCACTCCAATAAAGTAAATGTGGAGACGCATATACTGGATTTTTCCGGTGATCTGTACGGATATGAACTAAAGGTCAGCTTTTATTCTTTTATACGTCCGGAACAGAGATTCTCGTCTGTAGAGATGTTAAAAGAACAGATGGAAAGAGACATTGAAACGAGCCGCAGCCGTATGATGTCGATAAACGGCGACATGTAAATATATTACATAAATATTACAAAAATATGTTGACATTGTAATTATTTGTTGTTATACTCGTTTTGTTATGAGATTTCATGAGACATGAGGGAGGAATCTGTGAAATGAATCGTATGACAAAAAAGAGAGTTGGAATGGTACTTGCTTTTTCTCTGACATTGACCGGTGCGGCAGCCTATATCGGGATACAGCAGGGAAATACAGATAAAACAGAGGCGGCCGGATCGCTCACAGCCGGTGTTTCCGCATCTTTGAATGCAAGCGAAGTGGAGGCGCTGGATGTGACGGCAGGAGTAACCAGTCAGCTGTATGATAAAACAGATGTTGCGGTGGCTGCGAATGAAAAGCAGATGGTTGCACAGGGAATCGAAGATACGCAGACAAAAGAAGCGGTTTCGGAAAATACCACGGAGGATACCAGCATTTGTGGGTATAAAAATCTTGGAATCGCGCAGGTGCAGGGAAGCCTGAATGTGCGAAAAAAGGCATCCACAGACAGTAAAGTTGTTGGAAAAATGACGGATAAAGATGCCTGTGAGATTGTCTCGGTCAAGGGAGATTGGGCAAAGATCACCTCCGGCAAGGTGGAAGGTTATGTAAAGACAGAGTATCTTCTGACAGGAGATGCGGCAAAAAATGTAGCAAAGAAAGAAATTACAAAAGTTGTTACAGTAAATACCACAACCCTTCGTGTAAGAGAAAAGGCTTCTGAAGATTCTGCAATACTTTCTCTGGTTGGAGAGGGAGAGGATCTTGTTGTGGAAGATACAAAAGACGGCTGGTATAAAGTGGAAGTGGATGATCAGAAGGGATATATTTCCGGAGATTATGTAGAGGTAACAGAAAAACTTCCGACAGCATCGACGGTAAAAGAACTGGAATACGGAGAGGGATACACGGATTCCCGCGTTTCTTTAGTACAGTTTGCATTACAGTTTGTAGGAAACCGTTATGTCTGGGGTGGAACAAGCCTGACAAACGGAATTGATTGTTCCGGATTTACGATGCAGGTATATGCGAGATACGGAGTCGGCCTCCCGCATCATGCGGCAAGTCAGCCGGCATACGGAAAACGAATCAGTGCATCTGAGGCAAAACCGGGAGATCTCTTTTTCTATGGAAGCGGAAGCAGCATCAGCCATGTGGGAATTTATATCGGAAACGGTCAGATTGTGCATGCCAGCAATGCACGTACCGGAATTAAAATTTCCAATGCCTATTACCGGACACCAATCTGTGTCATATCGTATTTAAATTAAAAAACTGTTTACAACGATACGGATTTATGATACATTAGATTAGTATGGTTTAACCCATATTCGGTGAATGGACACTCCGACCTTTTGCTGAGTATCGGGTGCAAAAATATTTTAAGGAGGATCATAAAATGATCGCAAAAGAAAAGAAACAGGCAATTATCAATGAGTATGGAAGAACACCAAACGACACTGGTTCACCAGAAGTTCAGGTAGCTGTTCTTACTGCAAGAATTCAGGAGCTTACTGAGCACTTAAAGCAGAATCCAAAGGATCATCATTCCAGAAGAGGTATGCTTAAGATGATCGGTCAGAGACGTGGATTATTATCATACTTAAAGAGCATTGATATTGAAAGATATCGTTCTTTAATTGAGCGTTTAGGACTCAGAAAATAATTGTAAACAAAGAGCGGAGTTTTATATTCCGCTCTTCTTTTTGTTGTATGGCAGAACTTTTTTCCGGGACCACTGAAGAGGACAAAACGCTGTTTTGTATTGTTCAGTAGTTTCGGGGTTTTGACATACCGTATTAAATTTTGAAGGAGAGAATACATGTACAAAAGTTATTCAATGGAACTGGCAGGCAGAACACTGACCGTTGATATCGGAAGAGTATGTGCACAGGCAAATGGTGCCGCATTATTAAAATATGGAGAGACTACCGTATTATCTACGGCTACTGCTTCCGACAAGCCGAGAGATGGCGTTGATTTCTTCCCACTGAGCGTGGAATTTGAAGAAAAAATGTACTCGGTTGGAAAAATTCCTGGCGGATTTAACAAGCGTGAAGGAAAGGCATCAGAGAACTCTATTCTTACCGCACGTGTCATTGACCGTCCGATGAGACCTCTGTTTCCGAAAGATTACCGCAATGATGTAACCTTAAATAATATGGTTATGTCTGTAGATCCGGAGTGCCGTCCGGAGCTGGTTGCCATGATCGGTGCAGCACTTTCTACTACCATTTCCGATATTCCGTTTGACGGCCCATGTGCCATGACCCAGATGGGAATGAAGAATGGTGAATTTATTGTAAACCCATCCCAGAAAGATTGGGACGAGGGAGATTTAAAGCTTACGGTTGCATCTACAGCAACAAAGGTCATCATGATTGAGGCCGGTGCCAATGAGATTCCGGAAGCAAAGATGATTGAGGCTATTTATAAGTGCCATGATGTCAACCAGACAGTCATTGCATTTATCAATAAGATCCGGGAAGAGGTTGGCAAACCGAAGCATGCGTATACAAGCTGTGCGATTCCGGAAGAAATGTTTGCAGCTATGCGGGAAATCGTCACTCCGGAGCAGATGGAAGAAGCGGTATTTACCGATGAAAAGCAGCAGAGAGAAGAGAATATCCGTGAAATCACAGATAAATTTGCAGAGGCTTTTGCAGAGAACGAGGAGTGGCTTGCTGTTCTTGACGAGGCCGTTTACCAGTATCAGAAGAAGACTGTTCGTAAGATGATCTTAAAGGATCATAAGCGTCCAGACGGACGTGCGATCGATCAGATCCGTCCGCTGGCTGCAGAAGTAGATCTGATCCCTCGTGTACATGGTTCTGCCATGTTTACCCGTGGACAGACACAGATCTGCGATGTTGTTACACTTGCACCGCTTTCGGAAGTACAGAAGATTGACGGACTTGATGAGAACGTGACAACCAAGCGTTATATGCATCAGTACAATTTCCCGTCCTATTCTGTTGGAGAGACAAAGCCAAGCAGAGGTCCGGGACGTCGTGAGATCGGACACGGTGCGCTTGCAGAGCGTGCATTACTTCCGGTTCTTCCTTCTGTGGAGGAGTTCCCGTATGCAATCCGTGCAGTTTCCGAGACATTTGAATCCAATGGATCTACTTCCATGGCATCTACCTGTGCGTCCTGTATGTCACTGATGGCTGCAGGTGTTCCGATTAAAAAGATGGTTGCAGGTATTTCCTGTGGTCTTGTGACCGGAGAGACGGATGATGATTATCTGGTACTGACAGATATCCAGGGACTTGAAGATTTCTTCGGAGATATGGATTTCAAGGTAACCGGTACACATGATGGTATCACTGCAATCCAGATGGATATCAAGATCCATGGCCTGACCCGTCCAATCGTAGAAGAAGCCATTGCCCGTACCCGTGAGGCACGCGTCTACATTATGGATGAAGTTATGAGCAAGGCAATTGCAGAGCCACGAAAAGAAGTAAATCAGTGGGCACCGAAGATTGAACAGATCACCATTGATCCGAATAAAATTGGAGATGTTGTGGGACAGAAGGGTAAGACAATCAATGAGATCATTGCCCGTACAGGTGTCAAGATTGATATTACAGATGATGGTGCGGTTTCTGTCTGTGGAACAGACAAGGAGGCAATCGCAAAGGCCATTGATATGATAAAAATCATCACAACCGATTTTAAGGAAGGACAGATCTTTACCGGTACAGTTGTAAGTATCAAAGAGTTTGGTGCTTTTATCGAGTTTGCACCGGGCAAGGAAGGAATGGTTCACATTTCAAAGATTGCCAAGGAACGCATTGAGCATGTCGAGGATGTACTGACACTTGGAGATGTTGTGAAAGTTGTCTGTCTTGGAAAGGACAAGATGGGAAGAATCAGTTTTTCCATTAAGGACGTTCCGGCAGATCAGAAATAAAATACCGTACAGAATTAAGATCCATGAAAGATGTACTTCAGGGGCCGCACCAAGCGGCCCTTTTTTCATACCATGAAAGAAAAAGGCGATGATTCGAAAAGTTCGGAGTTGAAATATGAATCGTGTCAAACAGCTTGTACATGCAGAGAATGTATATCGTATGGGTTACACGGGGAAAAATATCCGGGTGGTGACACTGGACACAGGCGTTTATCTGCATCCGGATCTGCGGCAGAATGTGGTTGGATTTCTGGATTTTGTGGCAATGAAACGAGCCTGTTATGATGATAATGGACACGGAACACATGTTGGCGGAATTTTGTGTGCGAATGGCAGAATGAAAGGAATGGCACCGCAGGCACAGCTGATTGCGCTGAAAGTCCTCGGGAAGGATGGAGGAGGACAGACGGAGCGGGTGATTCGTGGCCTGCAATGGGTGCTTGCACATCATAAAGAACTGGGAATCCGGATTCTGAATTTTTCTGTAGGATTTCTTCCGGGGGCACTCGACCGTGAGCAGAAGCAGATTATGGAACTTTTAGAACAGCTGTGGGATGATGGCGTGACGGTTGTCACAGCGGCCGGAAATAATGGCCCGGGAGCCGGGACAGTCACGGCTCCCGGTATTTCGAGAAAAGTGATTACGGTGGGGGCAAGTGATGACCGGAGTTCTCCGGGGGAAAGGCGTGGTGGCTACAGTGGCAGTGGTCCGACCGGATGCTGTATTATGAAGCCGGAAATTTTAGCACCGGGGACGAATATTGTAAGTCTGGATCATCACGGAGCACTATATTCCAGAAAAAGTGGTACCTCTATGGCAACCCCTGTCGTATGCGGGGCACTGGCACTTGCATTACAGAAAAATCCAAAGCTGCGGCCGGAAGAACTGAAACTGAAATTATATGAATCGGCGCGGAAAGAAACGGGAATGTCCATGGCGTGGGGCGTTCTTGATGTTGATAATTTGCTGGCATTGGTATAAAATACTCTCTAAAAGCCTGTCGGTGACATTTTGTGAGAACCAAAGGAGGAGACAGATGAAACGAATATTAAATAAACTCTTTAGTAAACTTGTCCTTGGAGGATTGATTATTATATTGCAGTTCAGCTGGTTTGTCTATCTGTTGTACAGTGCGACCGTATACAGTTCCATGGTAGATGCATTGTTTAAAATTGCATCCATTGTGCTTGCATTGTTTGTCTCCAGCAGGGATATGCGTTCCACATATAAAACTTCCTGGATTTTTCTGATACTGGCACTTCCTCTGTTCGGAATTCCGGCATACTATCTGTTTGGCCGTCCGGGACTGACAAAACGGACCCGTATGAAGATGGACGTGGTCAGCAGCAGGATACGGGCATACAGTTCTCCTTCCGATGATGTGATGTCTGCCTTAAGGGCAGAGGATGATTCTGTCGGACAGCAGGCGCAGTATCTCACCCGTTATGCGGGGTATCCGGTGTACAGGGAGGCGGATACACAGTATTATTGCTGCGGAGAAGAGATGTATCCGCAGTTTCTGGAAGATTTAAAAACAGCAAAATCTTATATCTTTCTGGAGTATTTTATTGCAGAGCCTGGAAAGATGCTGGATGCAATTGTTGAAATTCTGGCTCAGAAAGCAAAAGAGGGTGTGGATGTACGGTTTATGTACGATGGAATCGGATGTATCCAGACACTGCCGAATAAATATTATCGTTATCTGCAGGAAAAGGGAATCAAATGTGCATGTTTCCAGCCATTTCGACCGCTGATGTCAATTATCCAGAATAACCGGGACCACCGGAAGATCACGGTGATTGACGGAAGGGTTGCCTATACCGGGGGGATGAACCTGGCGGATGAGTATATCAATGCCAGAGTGCGTTTTGGGTATTGGAAGGATGCGGCAATCCGTCTGACCGGAGAATGTGTCTGGAGTTTTACAAGCATGTTCTTGGAACTGTGGGATTATATTTTGAAAACAGAAAGCGATTATACATTTTATCGTGCAACCTCCATGGAAAAACACAGGCTGCAGGAAAAAATCCATGCAGATGAAAAAGGATTTGTCCAGCCGTATACCGATTCTCCGCTGGATCACGAAGATGTCGGCGAAAATGTATATCTGAATATGATCAGCAGGGCAAAAAAATATCTTTACATCTTTACTCCGTATCTGATCATCGGGTCCGAGATGCGCACGGCACTTGTAAATGCGGCAAAATCCGGAGTGGATGTGCGTCTGGTTGTACCGGGAATTCCGGATAAGAAACTGGTGTATTTCCTGACACAGTCGAATTTCCCGTATCTGATCAAAAACGGAGTGAAAATATACACATATACGCCAGGTTTTATCCATGCAAAATGTTTTGTGTCAGATGATGTACAGGCAACCGTGGGAACGGTAAATATGGATTACCGCAGTCTGTGTCTGCATTTTGAATGTGGCGTCTGGATGTATCGTACCCGGGCAGTTTTACAGGTAAAAGAAGATGCGTTAAAAACATTTGCGGAAAGCCACGAAGTGACTCTGGAGGAATTTCAAAGAAAATCGTTTCTTGTGCGTACATTTATGGGGGCATTAAAATTGTTTGCACCCCTTCTGTAAAACACTAAATATAGTAATTTGTCCTTGCATTTTCTACAACATAAAGATAAAATATAGATTATGACAGAAAGGACGAGAGGGATGGAACTGACCGTTAAACTCCAGGTATTTGAGGGACCGCTGGATCTGCTTTTGTATCTGCTCGAAAAGAATAAAGTGAATATCTATGATATTCCGATTGTGGAGATCACGGAACAGTATATGGAGTATATCCGGGAAATGAAACGACAGGATCTGGAGGTACTCAGTGAGTTCCTGGTTATGGCTGCAACGCTGATCGATATCAAATCACGCATGCTTCTCCCATCGAATCCGGACAGCGAAGAGGAAGAAGAAGATCCGCGTGCGGAACTGGTACAGCAGCTTCTGGAATACAAGATGTACAAATGTATGGCGTATGAACTAAAAGACCGGCAGATGGATGCCGGTCGTGTTATGTATAAGAAGCCGACGATTCCGGAGGAAGTGCGTGCGTATGAGCCGCCGGTTGACATCCACGAACTGATGTCGGACATTACGCTTTCACGTCTGCATGAAATTTTTGAGAGCATTATGAAAAAACAGCAGGATAAAATTGATCCTCTGCGGTCAAAGTTCGGAAAGATTGAAAAAGAAGAGGTATCACTGGAAGACAAGATGGAGGATCTGAAAAAATATGCGGCCGGACACAGGCACTTCAGTTTCCGGGGACTTTTGACGGCACAGTCATCGAAAGTGGAAGTGATCGTTACGTTTCTTGCGATTCTGGAGCTGATGAAAATGGGAACGATACGGATTTCGCAGGAACATATTTTTGATGATATCCAGATTGATTCGAAAGTTGCAGCATAGATTATCATGTATTGCAGGATGGACGGAAAATATGGAAGAAAAAAAATACAAGGCAATTATAGAAGGAATTCTGTTTTCTATGGGAGAATCCGTAGAACTGGAAAAAATTGCAGGAGCTCTTGGACTTGATCAGAAGAAAACAAAGGAACTGATCGATGAAATGAGAAACGAGTGGGAAGAACAGAAACGCGGCGTTACCATCACGGAGCTGGATGGAGCCTACCAGATGTGCACCAGACCCGAAATTTACGAATATCTGATTAAAATTGCAAAGCAGCCTAAACGCCGGGTTTTAACCGATGTTCTTTTGGAGACGCTTTCCATTATTGCATATAAGCAGCCGGTGACAAAGATGGAAATAGAAAAAATACGTGGCGTGTCATCGGATCATGCGGTAAACAAACTGGTGGAATATCATCTGGTGTGTGAACTTGGAAGACTTGATGCACCGGGGCGTCCGTTACTTTTCGGAACAACAGAAGAATTTTTACGCAGTTTCGGCGTACATTCAATCGATGATCTGCCGGTACTCAGTCCGGTACAGGTGGAAGAGTTTAAGCAGGAAGCAGAAGAAGAGATGCATGTGAAACTGGACGTATAAAAGAAGCAGGAATAATCATATACATAGAATAAAAATGTATATGGTTATTTTTTTATGTTTCAAAAAAGAATCTGCACAAAAATAATAAGTCTGTTGCTGGTAATCGGATGTCTGATGAGCGAACCGGTTTTGGCAGAAAAGCAAAAAGAACCCGAAGCGCAGACACTGTATTCAAAATCCTGCGCCATGGTGGATGGTGATAGTGGGCGTCTTTTGTATGGAAAAGAGGCACAGACAGCACTGCCGAATGCAAGTACCACAAAAATTCTGACCTGTATCGTGGCGATGGAACAATGTAAGCCCGATGAAGTGGTCACATTCAGCGCAAAAGCGGCATCACAGCCGAAGGTACATCTCGGGGCGAAAAAAGGAGAACAGTTCTATATGCAGGATCTGTGGTATGGGCTGATGCTGGAATCCTATAATGACTGTGCATATGCAATCGCAGAACATGTGGCGGGATCTGCGGAAAAATTTGCAGCACTTATGAATGAAAAAGCAAAGAAGATCGGGTGCACCGACAGCCATTTTGTGACACCGAACGGTCTGGATGCAAAGGATGAGCAGGGGGAACACCATACCACAGCATATGATCTGTGCAGGATTATGAGTTATTGCGCATGGAAGTCTCCGGTAAGCAAGCAGTTTCTGGAAGTGACGCAGACCCGGTCACATACATTTCAGAGCCTAGAGGGAACCGGATATGCTGTTTCCAATAAAAATGCCCTGCTGGATATGATGGATCATGTGATTACCGGAAAAACCGGATATACGTCCAAAGCCGGATATTGCTATGTGGCTGCACTTGAAGAAGGGGGGAGACATTATGCAATCGCACTTCTTGCCTGCGGCTGGCCGAACCACAAAAATTATAAGTGGTCCGATGCAAAGACACTGTTTCAATACGGAATGGATGCCTATCATCTGTATCGGGGATCGGAAGCATCCATGGAGCTGCCGGATATAGAGATTGCGCAGGGCTGTCGGAAAGAAACACTCGAGGAATGGGCTACCCATGCCAAACTGCCGGTTTATGTTGATACGGATATCACAAAACTGACGTTTTTGAAAAAAGACGGGGATACCGCTGAAATAAAGAAAGTATTGTCTGATCCGATAAGCCTTCCGGTCAAAAAAGGGCAGACGCTTGGACGTGTTTCCTACTGTATGAACGGCAGGGAAATTTACTCCGGAAAAATCAAAGCAGAGGTTTCCGTAAAAAAATGGTCTCCTGAAAAGTTTTTTCAAATTATGTGGAAAGAGGCACTGTTGGGCAAATAGGAAATTAGTCACAAAGAATTAGTGAAAAAATTAACAAATTATGTTGAAAAGAAGTGGGAAATGAGATACAATACAAACTAGCGGAAATTTTTATTTTTTATAGATGGAGGGCATAAAATGAGTAGTAACAATGAAAACTTGGCAATTCAGCGTATTGCTAAGTTGGTCGATGAGAACAGTTTTATGGAAATCGGTTCTCTCGTAACAGCACGTAGCACAGATTTTAATCTTACCGCTGCAAAGACCCCTTCAGATGGCGTTGTAATCGGTCATGGACTGATCGACGGCAATCTGGTATTTATTTACAGCCAGGATGCATCCGTATTAAACGGTACCATCGGAGAGATGCACGCAAAGAAGATTGCGTCTGTGTATGACATGGCAATGAAGATGGGAGCTCCTGTCATCGGTCTGATTGACTGTGGCGGTATTCGTCTTCAGGAGTCGGTTGATGCATTGGATGGGTTTGGAACTATTTATGCGAAGGAAGTAGCAGCTTCCGGTCTTGTACCTCAGATTTGTGGTGTATTTGGCAATTGTGGCGGCGGCCTTTCCGTTGTCCCGGCACTTTGCGATTTCGCGTTCATTGAAGAGAAGAAAGGACGCATGTTTGTAAATGCTCCGGATGCAATCGAAGGCAATAACACAGAAAAATGTGATACAGCCAGCGCAGCATTCCAGAGTGAAAATAACGGATGTGTAGATTTCGTTGGTTCAGAAGATGAGATCATGGAACAGATCCGTCAGCTGGTATGTATGCTTCCAAGCAACAATGAGGGAGATGTGTACACAGATGACTGTGAAGATGATTTAAATCGTGCCTGCGAGAGTATGGAGAATATGAAGGGAGATCCGAGATATCTGTTATCCCAGATTTCAGATAATAACGTATTCTTCGAGACAAAGGCAGATTATGCCAGGAATATGGTAACCGGACTGATCAAGTTAAACGGAATGACAGTCGGTGCTGTGGCAAACTGCAGCGAAGTATATGATGCAGAAGGCAAGAAAGCAGAGAGTTTTGACAAGTCCCTGACCGCGCAGGGATGCAACAAGGCAGCTGAATTTGTTCAGTTCTGTGATGCATTCTCAATCCCGGTACTTACCATTACAAATGTGAATGGATTGAAAAACTGCATGTGCTCTGAGAAGAAACTTGCAAAGGCACTTGCGAGAATGACTTACGCATTTTCCAATGCAACCTGTGCAAAGGTAAACCTGATCACAGGAGAGGCTTATGGAAGTGCTTATGTATTTATGAATTCCAAGTCTGTCGGAGCAGATCTTGTATACGCATGGAGCGGAGCAAAGATCGGTGCGATGGATTCTACTCTGGCTGCAAAGATTATGTATCCGGAAGCTGGTGCAGATGAGATCAAGCAGAAAGCTGCTGATTATGAAAAACTTCAGGATTCTGCCGCATCTGCTGCTGCAAGAGGATATGTGGATCGTCTGATTGATCCGGCAGATACCAGAAAATACCTTGTAGCTGCTTTTGAAATGCTTTATACAAAGTATGTAAGCGAGCCAGAAAAGAAACACGGTACCAAGTAGAAAGGTGAAGTTTTATGAAAAAGAGAATTGCTTTTGCACTTTGCATGATCCTGATGGTTCTGATGCTCGGTGCATGTGGAACAGACCCGACTACCGTGGATTACAATGGAAAGTCCTATTCAGATCTTCAGTCTGAAATGGATACCAATGCGGGCATGGTACAGAGTCTGGCTCAGTTGTTCAAAGAAAACAAACTGACAGCAGATACTCTTCCGGACGATGTAAAGGATCAGCTTACTTCAAGCTACGGTGTCACAGAGGCACAGATTGAAGCAGCTGCAAAGTGGCAGGATACTTTGGATGAGTTTGGTGAAATGAAAAAGATCGAAGACGATACTTTTGAGGTTACCAAATCCGGTAAGACACTTACCACAGATATGACCATCAAGTTCGCGAAGAAAGATGTGAATTTCGAAGTAGTATATGATTACTATTCCATGGATGTTACCGGTATTTCGGTAGATCCGATTTATACACTCGGTGAGAAAATGGAAAAGGCAGGACTGAATACTGTAATTTCTATGGCAGTTGTATTTGCTGTATTGATTCTGATCAGTCTTCTTATTTCCTGCTTTAAGATCTTCCCTTATCTGGAGAAAAAGAAAGCTGCCAAAGCAGCCGGACAGGCTCCACAGCAGGAAGAGACACCAGCCGCAGCACCGGCACCTGCCCCTGTTGCAGCACAGACAGATGACACTGAACTTATCGCAGTTATTGCAGCGGCAATCGCTGCAAGCACCGGAACTTCTACCAGTGATTTCGTAGTTCGTTCCATCAATCGTAGATAGGATAGAAAGAAAATTTAGGAGGAACATATTCATGAAGAATTATACAATTACCGTAAATGGTAACGTTTATGATGTTACAGTAGAAGAGACCGGAAACACATCCGGCGCAGCAACACCGAGACGTACAGCTGCAAAGCCAGCTGCAGCACCGGCAGCACCAGCTGCTTCGGCAGGAGCCGGAAACATTAAGATCGAAGCAGGAGCAGCCGGAAAGGTATTCAAGATTGAGAAGAAAGTCGGCGATGCTGTAAAGAAGGGAGACACTGTCCTGGTTCTTGAGATCATGAAGATGGAGACACCAGTCGTTGCTCCGGAAGACGGAACTGTTGCAAGTATCGATGTAGCAGTTGGTGATGCCGTAGAATCTGGTGCATTACTCGCTACATTAAACTAATCCAAGGAGGAAAACACTGTGAGTTATGTAGGTGAAACATTATCGAACCTCCTGCATCAGACAGCCTTTTTCAATCTGACCTGGGGAAATTATGTTATGATTTTAGTGGCATTTATTTTCCTGTATCTTGCGATTAAGAAAGGTTTTGAGCCATTACTGTTAGTTCCGATTGCATTTGGTATGCTTCTGGTAAATATTTACCCGGATATCATCGCAAGCCCGGAACAGACCAGCAACGGCGTGGGCGGTTTACTTTATTATTTTTACACATTGGATGAGTGGTCTATTTTACCATCCCTGATCTTTATGGGTGTAGGTGCAATGACAGACTTTGGCCCGCTGATTGCAAACCCAATCAGTTTCCTTATGGGAGCTGCCGCACAGTTTGGTATCTTCAGCGCATACTTCCTTGCAATTATACTTGGATTTAATGACAAGGCTGCCGCTGCCGTATCTATCATCGGTGGAGCAGATGGACCTACTTCCATTTTCCTGGCTGGTAAGTTGGGACAGACCGGTCTGATGGGACCGATCGCCGTGGCTGCATATTCCTATATGGCACTTGTGCCGATCATTCAGCCACCTATCATGAAGTTATTTACAACAAAGAAGGAACGTGCGATCAAGATGCAGAACCTTCGTCCGGTCAGCAAGCTGGAGAAGATCCTCTTCCCAATCGTTGTTACCGTTGTTGTCTGCGTACTGCTTCCTACCACAGCACCACTTGTTGGTATGCTGATGCTTGGAAACCTCTTCCGTGAGTCTGGCGTTGTTCGTCAGCTGCAGGAGACTGCAAGTAACGCACTTATGTACATTGTCGTTATCTTACTGGGTACCTCTGTTGGTGCAACTACCAGTGCAGAAGCTTTCTTAAATGCAAGCACCTTAAAGATCGTTGTATTAGGTCTTGTTGCATTTATGGTTGGTACTGCTGCCGGAGTTTTATTTGGTAAGTTATTATGCTGGATTACCAAGGGCAAGATTAACCCTCTGATTGGTTCTGCCGGTGTATCTGCCGTGCCTATGGCAGCCCGTGTATCCCAGAAGGTTGGTGCAGAGGAGGATCCTACAAACTTCCTGCTCATGCATGCAATGGGACCAAACGTTGCCGGCGTTATCGGTACTGCGGTAGCTGCGGGATGTTTCATGGCTATATTTGGAATTTAATAAGGAGGAAAAGTCATGTCAGAAGTGGTAAAAAAACCATTAAAAATAACAGAAACTGTTTTGCGTGATGCCCATCAGTCACTGATCGCTACACGTATGACAACAGAGCAGATGCTTCCGATTATCCCAAAGATGGATAAGGTTGGATTCAATGCTGTAGAGTGCTGGGGTGGTGCGACATTCGATGCCTGCCTGAGATTCTTAAAAGAGGACCCATGGGATCGTCTTCGTAAATTAAGAGACGGATTTAAAAATACAAAACTGCAGATGCTGTTCCGTGGACAGAATATCTTAGGATATCGTCCGTATGCAGATGATGTGGTAGAGTATTTTGTACAGAAGTCAATTGCAAACGGAATTGACATCATCCGTATTTTTGACTGCTTAAATGATATCCGTAACCTGCAGACAGCAGTTACTGCATGTAACAAGGAAAAAGGTCATGCACAGGTAGCTCTTTCCTACACCCTTGGAGATGCTTATACTCTGGATTACTGGATGGAGATGGCAAAGCGTGTAGAGGATATGGGAGCTGATTCTCTCTGTATCAAGGATATGGCAGGTCTTTTAGTTCCTGCTAAGGCTACAGAACTTGTACAGGCACTGAAGGATTCTACCTCTCTTCCGGTAGAACTTCATACACATTATACTTCCGGTGTAGCTTCCATGACATATATGAAGGCAGTCGAGGCCGGTGTAGATATCATTGATACTGCAATGTCTCCATTTGCTCTTGGAACCAGCCAGCCTGCAACAGAGGTTATGGTAGAGGCTTTCAAGAACACACCATACGATACCGGTCTTGATCTGAATCTGTTAAGTGAGATCGCAGATTACTTCCGTCCGTTACGTGAAGAGGCACTTGCAAGCGGTCTGATGAACCCGAAGGTACTTGGTGTAAACATCAACACTCTTCGTTATCAGGTACCGGGTGGTATGCTTTCCAACCTGATTTCCCAGCTCAAGGAGCAGGGAAAAGAGGACAAGTACGAGGAAGTGCTTGCAGAGGTTCCGCGTGTACGTAAAGACCTTGGTGAGCCACCGCTTGTTACTCCGTCTTCCCAGATCGTTGGTACACAGGCTGTATTTAACGTATTGATGGGAGAGCGTTATAAAGTCGCAACAAAGGAGACAAAGGATATTCTTCTTGGTAAGTACGGCCAGACCGTTAAACCATTCAATCCGGAAGTTGTTGACAAGGTTCTCGGAGAGGATAAAAAGAATGCAATCACCTGTCGTCCGGCAGATCTTCTTGAGCCGGAGCTTGATAAGATTGAAGCTGAGATGAAACAGTACAAGCAGCAGGATGAGGATGTATTATCCTATGCATTATTCCCACAGGTTGCTACTGATTTCTTCAAATACCGTGAGGCACAGCAGACTGGCGTAGACGCAAAGACTGCTGATACAAAGAACGGAGCATATCCGGTATAGTCATATCCGGTTTCTACGAAAAAGACGCATCAGATCTGGTGCGTCTTTTTTTGATGGGAAAAATTCTTTTTGCATGAAATCTTGCATTTTCCGGTTAAAGTGATACAATCAAAAGTGCTGTTTGTGGCACAGCTTTTATGGGATAAAGAGGAGAATATGATGTCAAATACCAATGATCTGTTAAACCGGATTAATAATTGTTACAGTTCGATGAGCAAGGGACAGAAACTGCTTGCAACTTACATTACAGATAATTATGATAAAGCGGTATTTTTAACAGCCGCAAAGATGGGGGAGACGGTCGGTGTCAGTGAGTCGACCGTTGTACGTTTCGCAACATATCTTGGATATAAAGGATATCCGGAATTTCAGCGTGCCTTAGAAGAACTGGTGCGCAATAAATTAAACTCCGTACAGCGCATGGAGGTAACCTACGGAAGAATCAGCCAGTCGAAGATTTTAGAGACAGTTTTATCGGCAGACGCGGACAAGATCAAAACGACACTGGAAAAAATTGATCACAGTGCGTTTGAGGTGGCCGTCTCGACAATCCTTGAGGCAAAAAATATTTATATTGTCGGGATCAGAAGCTGTGCGCCGCTTGCAAGTTTTCTCGGATTTTATCTGAATCTGATGTTTGATAATGTGCGTCTGCTTACGACAAACAGTTCGAGTGAACTGTTTGAACAGATGGTAAGAATCGGGGAAAATGACGTTATTATCGGAATCAGTTTCCCACGATATTCCATGCGGACATTAAAGGCATTGGAATTTGCAAATAACCGGAGTGCAAAAGTAATTACAATTACTGACAGCATACATTCACCCATGAATCTGTATTCTTCCTGCAATCTCATTGCGGACAGTGATATGGCATCCATTGTGGATTCCCTTGTCGCACCGCTTTCCGTTATCAATGCGCTGGTAGTGGCTCTGTGCATGAAGAAACAGAAAGAAGTGGCGGGAACACTGACGATGTTAGAAGACATCTGGGATGAGTATCAGGTATATGAAAACGATGAGATCAATTATATTGATGATTCGATTAAGGTACATTATGCAAAATTAGGGGATATCGATAATGAGTAAAGTAATCGTGATCGGTGGAGGACCGGCGGGAATGATGGCTGCGTATGCGGCAGCGGAGAGCGGACATGCAGTGACGCTTTTAGAACAGAATGAAAAACTCGGAAAAAAGCTGTTTATTACGGGAAAAGGGCGCTGCAATCTGACGAATGCCAGTGATATGGAACAGCTGTTTGCCAATGTAGTCAGCAACCGTAAATTTTTATACAGTGCTTTTTACTCCTATGACAATGAGCAGGTGATTTCTTTTTTTGAGAGTCATGGAATGCCTACAAAAACAGAGCGTGGGAACCGGGTATTTCCCATGTCGGATCATTCCTCTGATGTGATTGCGGCGTTATCCACCGCATTGCGGGGGCAGCATGTGGAAGTTTTACTGCATACAAAAGTAAAGCGTCTGCTGCTTGAAAAGAGGGATGAAGAAAAGCGTGTTACCGGTGTTGAGCTGGCTGATCATACAAAAATGCATGCGGACGCAGTGATTGTTGCAACCGGAGGAATTTCCTATCCTTCAACAGGTGCAACGGGGGACGGTTACCGAATGGCAGAAGAGAGCGGACATAAGATGGTATCGCCGACTCCGGCACTGGTTCCGATGGAATTGAAAGAACCGTGGGTCAGGGATCTGCAGGGTCTTTCGCTGCGCAATGTCCGTATGTCGGTTACCCGGGGAAAGAAAAAACTGTATGAGGATTTTGGAGAGATGCTTTTTACGCATTTCGGCGTCAGCGGTCCGCTGGTTTTGTCGGCAAGCGGATGTATCCCGGCAAAAGCATTTGACCAGGAGCTTTCCATGACGATTGATCTGAAACCGGCACTGGATGTGGAACAGCTTGATCACCGGATCTTAAGGGAATTTGATGAAATGAAAAATAAGCAGTTTAAAAATTCTCTGGGGCATTTGCTCCCGGCAAAAATGATACCTGTTATGATTGCGTTATCAGGCATTGATCCAGATACAAAGGTGAATGAAATATCCAGGGAACAGAGACAGAATCTGTTACATCTGTTTAAAAATATGCCGCTTACAATTACAGGGCTTCGCGATTTTAAAGAGGCAATTATAACAAAGGGCGGTGTTTCCGTGAAAGATATCAATCCTTCCACGATGGAGTCAAAACTTGTGCAGGGGCTGTATTTCTGCGGCGAGGTGCTGGATCTGGATGCACTTACCGGTGGCTATAATCTTCAGATTGCCTGGTCCACCGGACACCTGGCGGGAATATCCGTTTTGTAATTTCAAAGATAAATAATTTATTTCAAAGGAGAATAGAAAATGGCATTTAATATTGCAATTGATGGACCGGCAGGAGCCGGAAAAAGTACAATCGCCAAAAAACTTGCGGCGGATCTGGGGTATGTGTATGTGGATACCGGTGCAATGTACCGCGCGATGGCATATTATTTTTTACAGAATCATATCGATGCTTCCGATGAGCAGGCGATTGCGGCTGCCTGTCCGAAGGTAGACGTGACCATTCAGTATATGGGCGGAGAACAGCAGGTGATCTTAAATGGAGAGAACGTAAACGGCGTTATCCGGAAAGAGGAAGTCGGCAACATGGCCAGCGCGACCAGTGTTTATCCAGTGGTTCGTACAAAACTGGTAGAATTGCAGAGACAGCTTGCTGCAAAGGAAAATGTGATTATGGATGGAAGAGATATCGGTACGGTTGTCCTTCCGAATGCCAATGTGAAAATTTATCTCACTGCAAGCTCGAAAGTGCGGGCAAAGCGCCGCTTTGATGAGCTGACAGCAAAAGGTGTATCCTGTGATATGGATGCGATAGAAAAAGATATTATTGAGCGCGATTACCGGGATATGCACCGGGAAACTTCCCCGTTAAAACAGGCGGATGATGCTGTCCTTTTAGACTCATCGGATCTGGATATTGACGGCGTTGTTGAAGAAATGAAAAAAATAATCAAGAAGGCGGAATAGACAAAAATGAAGCTGACGATTGCAAAAAGTGCCGGGTATTGCTTCGGCGTGAAACGGGCAGTAAATATGGTATATCAGGAAGCAGAAGAGGCAAAAGTTCCGGTATACACGTATGGACCGATCATTCACAATGAAGAAGTAGTCAGGGACCTTAAACAGCGTGGAGTTCATGTGGTCAGGGAGCTCAAAGAACTTGAGAATCTTCCAAAAGGAAAGATTATCATCCGTTCACACGGTATCAGCCGCAGAGAACATGAAGCAATGAAGGCATGCGGATTTGAAGTGCTGGATGCAACCTGTCCGTTTGTCCTGAAAATTCACCGGCTTGTGGAGAAGTACAGCAAAGAAGGGTACCGGATTGTGATTGCCGGAAACGAACATCACCCGGAAGTGGAAGGAATTCTCGGATGGGTGGAAGGACAGCCTGCCTATACGGTCACAAGTCAGGAAGATATTGAAAAATTACCGTTAAAAGAGGGAGAAAAAGTCTGTCTGGTGGCACAGACGACATTTAACTACAATAAATTTCAAGAATTAGTTGAAATTATAAAGAAAAAAGGTTATGATATAAGTGTTTTAGATACAATCTGCAATGCAACGGAGGAAAGACAGACGGAAGCACGCAAAATTGCTGCGGAGTCGGATCTCATGATTGTCATTGGTGACAAGCATAGCTCCAATACGCAAAAATTGTATGAAATATCTAAAAAGGAATGTGCAAATACTTACTATATACAAACGAGTAAAGATATGGATTATCATCAGATACAATCCATCAATAACGTAGGTATTACCGCAGGGGCTTCAACCCCAAACAATATCATCGAGGAGGTTTCAAAGAATGTCAGAAATGAGCTTTGAACAAATGTTGGAAGAATCTTTAAAAACAATAAGAAATGGAGAAGTGGTAGAGGGTACCGTTATTGATGTTAAGCCAGATGAAATCATCCTGAATATCGGCTACAAATCAGATGGAATCATTACACGTAATGAATATACAAACGAGCCAAATGTAGACCTTACTACAGTCGTAAAAGCCGGCGATACCTTAGAAGCCAAAGTTGTAAAAGTAAACGATGGTGAGGGACAGGTTCTCCTTTCTTACAAGCGTCTCGCAGCAGAGAAGGGAAACAAGAGATTAGAGGAAGCATTCGAAAATCAGGAAATTTTAAAGGCAAAAGTCAGCCAGGTACTTACCGGTGGTGTATGTGTCAATGTAGATGAGACAAGAGTATTTATCCCGGCAAGCCTTGTATCTGACACATATGAGAAAGACTTAAGCAAGTTCAAGGATCAGGAAATCGAGTTTGTTATCACAGAGTTTGATCCTAGAAAGAGAAGAATCATTGGTAACCGCAAGACTTTATTACTTGCAAAGAAGGCAGAGCTTCAGAAAGAACTGTTTGCAAAGATCAAAGTCGGCGATGTAATCGAAGGAACTGTAAAGAATGTTACAGATTTCGGTGCATTCATCGACCTGGGCGGAGTAGACGGATTACTTCATATCTCAGAGATGTCATGGGGCAGAGTTGAGAATCCTAAGAAAGTATTTACTGTTGGACAGAAAGTTCGCGTATTTATCAAGAATATTACAGATACCAAGATTGCACTCAGCATGAAATTTGAGGATGAGAATCCTTGGAATGGTGCTGCAGAGAAGTATGCCGTTGGCAACGTGGTAAAAGGAAAAGTTGCACGTATGACAGATTTCGGTGCATTCGTAGAGCTTGCTCCTGGTGTTGATGCATTACTTCACGTATCACAGATCTCCCAGGAACACGTAGAGAAGCCTTCTGATGTATTAAAGATTGGTCAGGAAGTTGAAGCAAAGATCGTAGACTTCAACGAAGAAGAAAAGAAGATCAGCTTAAGCATTAAGGCTCTTGCAGCTCCGGCTGAAGATGCTGAGACAGAGGAATAATTCACTGTAAATTTTCATAGGTAAGAAGTTGCCTTCGGGCAGCTTCTTATTGTTTATAGGGGGTAAAAGTCTATGTTTGACAATTATGAAAAATTCAAAAAAGACGTCTATGCTCTGACAAAAATTGATCTGAATTATTACAAAGAAAAACAGATGCGCAGACGAATTGATACGATTGCGACAAAGCATGGCTGCAGCAATTATGATGAGTATATCCGTGTGCTGAAGACAGACAAGGACAAATTTGAGGCATTTGTCAATTTTCTTACAATCAATGTCTCTGAGTTTTACCGTAATCCGGATCAGTGGAAGCTGATGGATGAGAATGTTATTCCGAAACTTATCAAACAGCATGGAAAAAATCTGCATGTGTGGAGTGCAGCCTGTTCGACAGGAGATGAACCGTATTCTCTTGTCATGGCATTATCCAAACATATTCCGCTTTCCAACATTCATATTACGGCAACCGATCTGGACAAGCAGGTTCTTCAGAAAGCGCAGGTTGGTCTGTACAATGAAAAGAGCATTGCAAATGTGCCGCCGGAATTTAAACGCAAGTATTTTAAACAGATCGGAAAATCATTTCAGATTTCGGATGAAATCAAGCGCTGCGTGACGTTTAAAGAACACAATCTGTTAAAAGATCCGTATCCAAGAGATTTTGATATGATTCTCTGCAGAAATGTGGTTATCTATTTTACAGATGATGCAAAAGACATGATTTATAAGAACTTCCATCAGTCGCTGAAGAGTCATGGTGTTTTGTTTATCGGAAGTACAGAACAGATTACCAATTATAAAGAACTTGGGTTTGACAGACTCAGCAGTTTTTATTTTGAAAAGAATGTTTAAACCAATAAAAATGCATGTTTTTATGCCTAAAACATAAGAACATGCATTTTTGCAGTCTTAAATTATTATTTTTTTCCCATCATATTTTTTAAGATGTGATCAATATAGCGGCGCAACATGATATCAGAGGTACAAAAATCATCCGTCATCTCAAAATAACTGATTTTATCCTTATACTCTTTACGGAACTCCGGTTGCATAACATTGTTGTATTGCGGAAGAAATTTGCCGGATTTGCGCGTATAACAGTTACTTGCTTTGGCATTTTCCCGGTATTCTTTGTCTACAAATGAGGCAACACTTTTGTGTATTGCCATATCTTCTTTTTTCAGATAATAGTAATCCCTGTAATTGGAATAAAAATAATGCAGTTCACCTTCGTAGACCGGAATACGAAGAGAAGTGCGGTTTTTTCCGATCATCAGATAAAAACAATCCTGTTTACAGGAAAGCTGACGCGGAACGGGATAGTTGTTTTGCATGGTGATGATCCATTCCTCCCCTTCGGTTCCGTCATATGCGTGGTAATGGTCGATCCGGTGGGAGAGGATGGTGTACTGACCGTTTAATACTTCCAGATAAGATAAAACAGAGAGCAGATCAATCATGTGCAGAACATCTTCGTAATTATGAATACGAAGAAGATGCATCGTTTCTTCTGTCGGATGTTTCACATGCGTGAAATATACATGGATCAGATCCCCTCCCGTCTTTTCGTCTTCTCTTTTAAGACCCAGAAAGGATTCTATGGTTTTTTGCTTATAGTTTTCCAGTTTCAATAAAAATTTGATCGAAGAAACCGATTTAAATATATCCAGGTATTCAAAATCCCGAAAATGTTCCGGAATCTTATAATGGTCTGCTTTTGCCTTCAGGTAAGGAATGTCGAATCCCACACCGTTAAACGTAATGATGGTGGTATATGGTGACAGCATCTGAAAAAATGTGGCGAGGATTTCAGCTTCTTCTTCCGGTTTTTCAGCAAAAAACTGTTCAATACAGATCCGGTTGCTTTTGCGTCTGGCACATCCAATCATATAGAGTGTGGAATTTGCAGGTGAAAACCCGGTAGTTTCTATGTCAAAAAATATAGAGTGTTCATCAAAAAGCTGGTCGGTGAGAGCGTCCTGACAGAGATCGGGGATTTCTTCATGAAACGTTTTCATAAATTCTCCTTTATATAACGTTTGGATTTTGTCTGTGTGTCTGGATTATACCATAAATCTCATTTTTCGTCATGTTTCTTTGTATTAAAAAGAATACAAAATATTCAGAAAAAATTAAAAATTTTACTACATACATGGTTAAAAAGTGCTATAATTTAATGTGAATTATGTTATAAACTATATGGTTTAGACAAAAAAATAAGGAAAGAGGGCACAAGGATGGGTTTGAAAACATTTATAGGCGGCGTACATCCCTATGAAGGCAAAGAACTTGCCAAGGATGCGCCAATCAAAGAAGTTCTACCCAAAGGAGAACTGGTTTTTCCATTGTCACAGCATATTGGTGCACCAGCCACTCCAATTGTCGCTGTAGGGGATAGCGTAAAGAAAGGGCAGAAGATTGCAGAAGCCGGCGGCTTTGTATCTTCTCCGATTTATTCTTCGGTATCCGGTACAGTGAAGAAAATTGAACCACGGCGTGTGGCAGTCGGTGATATGGTGAATTCCATTGTAATCGAGAGTGACGATCAGTTTACGGAGTGTGAGTATTCACCGGTGGATGATGTGACATCCTTATCCAGGGAGAAAATCATTGATCGAATTAAGGAGGCCGGTGTGGTTGGTATGGGAGGCGCAGGTTTCCCGACACATGTAAAACTGTCTCCGAAAGAGCCGGAAAAAATCGAGTATATTATTGCAAACTGCGCAGAATGCGAGCCATATCTGACTGCAGATTACCGCAGAATGATCGAAAATCCGGAAGATCTGGTTGCAGGTATGAAGATCATACTGCAGCTGTTTGACCATGCAAAAGGTGTGTTTGGCGTCGAAAATAACAAACCGGATGCAATTGCAAAACTGAAGGAACTGATTAAGGATGAGCCCCGGATGGAGGTCTGTGAATTGCTGACAAAGTATCCGCAGGGAGGAGAGCGTCAGCTGATCTACGCAGTGACCGGACGCGAAATCAATTCCAAAATGCTTCCTGCAGATGCAGGCTGTATCGTGGACAACGTAGAAACCATGATTGCAATCAAGCATGCAGTAAAAGATGGAGTTCCTGTGATGAAGCGAATTGCTACAATCACCGGAGACGCAATTACCACCCCGTCAAACTTTTTGTACAGTATGGGTACACCATACGAGCAGCTGGTGGAAGCTGCCGGAGGATTTAAAGTACAGCCACAGAAACTGGTATCCGGCGGTCCTATGATGGGATTTGCCATTTTTGGACTGGATGTTCCTACCACAAAGACGACTTCTTCTCTGTTATGTCTAGGAAAAGATGAGGTGGCAGAGTTTGAACCGCTCGCATGCATCAGCTGTGGCCGGTGTGTGGAAGCGTGTCCGGAAAAACTGATTCCAAGCAGGCTTGCAAAGTTCAGTGAGCACGGACAAAAGGATGAGTTTGAACGCTGGCATGGATTAGAGTGCATCGAGTGCGGAAGCTGCAGTTATGTATGTCCTTCCCGCAGACAGGTGGCACAGTCCGTCAAGACAATGAAGAAACTCGTATTAGCAGATAAGAGAAAGAAAAAATAAGAGAAAGAGGTGGATTGTTGTGAGTGAGAAATATCAGGTTTCGTCTTCACCACATGTGCGTGCCAAGGACTCCACAAGCAGAGTTATGCTGTATGTGATCATCGCGTTGCTGCCGGCAACCCTGTTTGGTATCTGGAATTTTGGAATGCATGCATTACTTTTGATTTTAGTTACCATCGCAAGCTGTCTGGCTTCCGAATGGATTTTTGATAAGATCGTACATAAAAAAAACAGCCTGCCGGATCTGAGTGCGGTTGTCACCGGACTTCTTCTGGCACTGAACCTGCCGGCAGGACTTCCATGGTGGGAGGCTGTGATTGGCAGTGTATTTGCCATTGTCATTGTAAAGATGATGTTTGGTGGATTGGGACAAAACTTCATGAACCCGGCACTGGGTGGAAGATGTTTTCTGCTGATTGCTTTTGCCGCAGACATGACAAATTTCAAGAGTTCTAAGTTTGAGGCATATTCCGGGGCAACACCGCTTGCCATGATCAGAAATGAAGGACTTTCTTCCGTCAATGTCATGGATATGCTGACAGGAAAGATTCCGGGAACCATCGGTGAGACATCCGTGATCGCAATCCTGATTGGTGCGATTATCCTGATTCTTCTGGGCGTTATCACATTACGGATTCCGGCTGCTTACCTGATTACATTTGCGGTATTTATGCTGATCTTTGGCAAGGAACCGATGAATGCCAATTATCTGGTTGCAGAACTGTGCGGTGGTGGTCTGATGCTTGGTGCATTCTTTATGGCAACCGATTATGTGACTTCACCGATTACACCGGCCGGTCAGATTATTTACGGTATCTGCTGTGGTCTGTTAACCGGTATTTTCCGCTGTTTCGGAGCAAATGCAGAGGGTGTTTCTTTTGCAATCATCCTGAGCAATATTTTAGTACCGATTATTGAGAAGTTTACAATTCCGAGAGCTTTTGGACTGGCAAAGGAGGCAAAGAAGAATGAATAAACAGATTATACATGACGCTTTGGTTTTGACAGCCTTTACCCTTGTGATCGGCGTGATTTTAGGGGCGGTATATGGAATTACAAAGGCTCCGATTGACAAAGCCAACGAGCAGACCAAAAAAGAAGCGTATCAGGCAGTGTTTGCGGATGCCTCTGGGTTCAACCAGCAGGAGTATGATGCGGATGCCGCAGACAAAATGGTTGCAGATGCAGGATATGACGATACGATTGACGATGTCGAGCAGGCCGTAGATAAGGATGGCAATGCACTGGGATATGTCATTACCGTTACCGCAAAAGACGGAAGCCAGGGAAGTATTACATTTTCCGTTGGTATCAAAAATGATGGAACTGTCAACGGATATTCGATTACCGATATTTCCGAGACACCGGGACTTGGTATGAAAGCAGAAGAGGAAGATTTCTACAGCCAGTTTGAAAACAAAACGGTAGAAAAGTTTACGGTTGTAAAACAAAAACCGGCATCGGATGATCAGATTGAGGCAATTACCGGATCTACCATTACTTCAAAGGCAATGGCAAATGGCTGTAATGCAGCCATCTATTACTTCCAGAATGCGTTAGGAGGTGCTCAGTAATGAACAAGTATGTAGAACGTTTGTACAATGGTGTGATCAAAGAGAATCCTACCTTTGTCCTGATGCTTGGTATGTGTCCGACACTTGCGGTTACATCTTCAGCGATCAACGGACTTGGTATGGGACTTTCTACCCTTGTGGTACTGGTATTTTCCAACCTTTTGATTTCACTGTTCCGTAAGGTGATTCCAAACGGCGTGCGTATGCCGGCCTATATCGTGATTGTTGCATCACTTGTTACGGTCGTACAGTTTCTGATGCAGGCATATCTTCCAAGCCTTTCTAAGGCACTTGGTGTGTATATTCCGCTGATCGTTGTAAACTGTATCATTCTTGGCCGTGCAGAAAGCTATGCATCCAAGAATGGACCAATCGAATCTATTTTTGATGGAATTGGTATGGGACTTGGATTTACCATGGGTCTGACCATCATCGGACTGATCCGTGAGATCCTTGGTGCCGGAACCTTTTTCGGACTTCCGTTCCTTTCCGCAATCAAAGGATTTACTCCGATCACGATTTTCATCATGGCACCGGGAGCATTCCTTGTATTGGCATTCCTTGTAGCCGGAATGAATATTATCCGTAAAAAGATGGAAGCAAAGGGCAAACCGCTTGCAGAGCCGGCAGGATGTTTATCCGGAGACTGTGCACACTGTGGTCAGTCCGCACTTTGTACAGGAAAGAGTGCAGGAGCTTCTGATCAGGAACAGGCATAAGGAGGGAGAGAGACGATGAGTACATTAGCTGAACTGGTTTTGATCGCGGTAGGTTCTGCGATCGTAAACAACGTAGTATTGAGTCAGTTCCTTGGTATCTGTCCGTTCCTTGGTGTATCCAAGAAAACAGAGACAGCTGCTGGTATGGGAGGCGCCGTAATTTTCGTTATTACGCTCTCTTCTTTCATTACCGGACTGATCTATAAATTTATTCTGGCCAATCCGTTTCTCGTGAAAAAGGGAATTGATCTGACCTATTTAAAGACCATTGTATTTATTCTGGTTATTGCAGCACTGGTACAGTTTGTAGAAATGTTTTTAAAGAAGAGCATGCCATCACTGTATCAGTCACTGGGTGTTTACCTGCCGCTGATTACCACAAACTGTGCGGTACTTGGTGTAGCCTTAAACTGTGTTACTTATGATTACAATCTCTTAGAGGGTGTTGTTTACGGATTTTCCACAGCATTTGGTTTCTTTATCGCAATCGTATTGATGGCGGGAATCCGTGAAAAAATTGAGTACAATGATATCCCGAAGACATTTAGGGGTACAGCGATTGTTCTGATCACTGCCTGCCTGATGTCCATTGCCTTTATGGGATTCTCAGGAATGATTTAGGAGGGAAAAGACGTATGATAACTGGAATTATTGTCGCAGCTGTTGTTGTCGGCTGCGTAGGAATTATTCTTGGATTTTTCCTCGGAATCGCCGGAGAAAAGTTCAAGGTAGAGACTGATCCGAGAGAGGATGCGATCTTAGAAGTTCTCCCGGGAAATAACTGTGGTGGCTGTGGATATGCCGGATGTTCCGGACTTGCTGCGGCAATCGCAAAGGGAGAGGCACCGGTCAATCAGTGTCCGGTCGGTGGAGAGCCGGTTGCCGCAAAGGTTGGCGAGATCATGGGTGTTTCTGCCGGGGCTTCGGTAAAAAAAGTCGCTTTTGTCAAGTGTGCCGGAACCTGTGAGAAAGCAAAACAGGATTACGAGTATACCGGAGTGGAAGATTGTGCGGCAATGGCATTTGTTCCAAATGGCGGACCAAAGTCCTGCAATTATGGATGTCTGGGATTTGGAAATTGTGTGAAAGCATGTCCGTTTGATGCGATCCATGTCGTAGATGGTATTGCAAAAGTCGATCCGAAGGTCTGCAAGGCCTGCGGAAAATGTGTGGCTGCATGTCCGAAGCATCTGATTGAACTTGTACCATATGAGGCAATGCACCTCGTACAGTGCAGTTCCAAAGACAAGGGCAAGGATGTCATGAGTGCATGTTCCGTTGGATGTATCGGCTGTCATCTCTGTGAGAAGAACTGTCCGTCCGATGCGATTCATGTGGTAGACAACATTGCATACATCGATCAGGAAAAATGTACAGGCTGCGGAATCTGTGCAGAAAAGTGTCCGAAAAAGATTATTTTATAACAAGAAATAACCCCATGCAGGGTCAGCCTGCATGGGGTATTTTTATGCAGAGTTTTTCAGAACACGAAAATCAGGAGGCATGAAACTGTATGGAATCATCCCGGTTGATTCCGGAACTGCATGTAATTGTTCCGTCATCGGAGACAAAGATGGCTTCCACGCCATCGGTCTGTTCCACCAGCTGCATTCCCCTTTTTAATCCGAGGGAAAAACAGGTTGTGCTGAGTGCATCCCCGTCCATGGAGATGTCACTGATGATGGTTACCTGATAGAGATGGTTCTCGACCGGATATCCGGTCGAGGTGTCTAAAATATGGTGATACAGTTTGCCGTTGACCCGGTAATAGCGCTCATAAATACCGGAAGAAACAACCGAAGCATCGGATACGTTTAAGGTGCCAAGTGACGTACCGGTTTCGGAAAATGGTTTCTGGATACCAATGGTATAGGAAGAGTGATCTGCCTTTTTCCCAAGAGTCAGGACATTTCCCCCAAGGCTGATCACGCCGGAGGTGATTCCTTTTTTGTTCAGGAAACTTCGCATTTCATCCGCAATGAAACCTTTCGCAATTCCGCCAAGGTCAATTTTGGCCTGCGGATCTTTCAACCGCACCTGATTTCCTTTGATCTCAATATTTTTATAGTTGACATGTGCCAGTGCCGCTTCAATTTTTTCCGGGGAAGGGACAACCGATGCATCGACTTCGTTCTCATCGGATTTTGCGGTTTCTGCAATCTCTGAAAAATTCCACAGATCCGAGAGGGTACCGATGGTAATATCAAATGTTCCATCACTGATTTTTCCATACCGGATACCATCTTTGATCAGGGAGAGGGTATCGCTGCTGACTGTCACAAACTGGCCGTTTGCCTCGTTAATCTTTGAAACTTCACTGTCTGTGATGGTGTTTGAAAGTTTCTTTTCGTAGTTTCCTGCCAGGGAAAAGCAATCATCCAATATCTTTTCATCACGGGTTCCATAGAGGGTAACTGTGATCATCGTATCAAAATAAAATCCCGTTTTGGATATTTTCCCGGAATTGGCAGAGCAGCCACAAAAAAGTGATGCAATAAGGCAAAGAAGCGTTGTGGGCAACAGAATGTATCTGATGTATTTTTGTTGTTTCATAAAAATCCTCTCCGTAAAATTTTATACAGATTAATATACTCCATTTTATGGCAGGCGGCAAGCTTTGTTGTTTTTTTTCGGAAGATATGGTAAAGTATTTAAAGGTATGCATAAGTAAAGAAAATCGAGGAATAAAGTACAATGGACAGTAAACTGAATTATAAACGTATCGTGATCAAAATCGGTTCTTCCTCTCTGACGCACGCAGAGACCGGCCGTTTAAATCTTGCCAAAATGGAACACCTGGTCAGGCAGCTGAGTGATCTGCACAATCAGGGAATGGATGTCTGTCTGGTAAGCTCCGGTGCGATTGCCGTGGGAAGGGCTGCCATGGGCGTGAAGGAACGTCCGTCCGAGACATCGGTAAAGCAGGCATGTGCGGCTGTGGGACAGGCAAAACTGATGATGGTTTACCAGAAACTGTTTGCGGAATATTCACAGACCGCAGGGCAGATTCTGCTGACAAAAAATACAATGGTAAATCCGGTATCCCGTGCGAATGCAAAGAATACATTTGACGAACTGTTCCATCTCGGGGTGATTCCGGTCGTGAATGAGAACGATACGGTCAGTACCTATGAGATGCAGTTTGGTGACAATGATACGCTGTCGGCACTGGTCGCTTCCATGGTGGGGGCAGATCTTTTGATCCTGCTTTCCGATATTGACGGACTTTATACGGATGATCCGCACAAAAACCCGGAGGCAAGGCTGCTTAAAGTCGTAGATGCTATTGATGAAAACATTTATGGAATGGCAAAAGAATCTACCGGCAGCAATGTCGGAACCGGCGGGATGGCAACAAAACTTGCCGCAGCAAAGATTGCAACATTATCCGGAACGGATATGATCATTGCAAATGGCGGGGATGTCCGCATCCTGCAGGATATTTTCGAAAATGATTATGTGGGAACGTTATTTACGGCTAATGAAAATGCAAACTTTAACCTTGCAAATTATATTATGGAGACAATAGGCTGATGACAAACGAAAAAATTGCACGCATCAATGAATTATACAAAAAATCCAAAGCAGAAGGATTGAGCGAAGAAGAAAAGAAGGAACAGGCACTGCTGCGTCAGGAATATGTCGCTTCGGTAAAGGCAAATCTGCGCAATCAGCTTAACAATATTGACATGATGAATGCAGATGGATCTGTGGAAAATCTTGGAGAAAAATATGGATCAAAAACAAGAACTTCGTAAACGGATGAAGGAAAAGAGAGAACGGATTTCTCCGCAGGAGAGGCGGCAGAAGAGCGCAAAAATCTGTGAGCGGCTGCTGGCGGCACCGGAGTATGCCAGATTTCAGAAAATTCTGGTTTATGCCGCGATTAGAAGCGAAGTCGAATTGCAGCTTTTCTGCGATCAGGCACTCCGGGACAAAAAGCAGATTTTTTTCCCGAAGGTGTGTGGGAAGGAAATGGAGTTTTACCGGATTGAGGATTCCGGACAGTTAAAAAAGGGAATGTTTTCTGTCCCGGAACCGGATGTCAAACAATATCCGCTTTCTTCTTTTGCAGAGAATGGGGAGGCATGGATTCTTGTCCCCGGTGTTGCATTCGACGAAAAGGGGATGCGGCTCGGATACGGAGGAGGATTTTATGATCGTTACCTGAAGCAGAAAGAAAATCTGCACAGGACAGGAATTGCGTTTGGAGAACAGATCGTCAAAAGAATTCCAACGGAAATACATGATTATCCTATGGATGATGTGATCACAGAACAACAATGGTATCGTCCGAAACGGACAACAGGAGGAGAATGACAATGGATGCAAAACTGCAGGAACTGTGCCGGCAGGCACATGAAGACCGGATCAGGGTTGGAATGCTGGATACCGATACAAAAAACAGAACACTCGAACTGGCTGCGGACGCGCTTATGGCACATGAGCAGGAAATTTTAGAGGCCAATGCAATAGATATGGAGCGGGGACGTGAGCGCAATATGCCACAGGGACTTTTAGACCGCCTGAAGCTGGATCATGACCGTCTTCTTGGAATGGCAGACGGACTCCGGCAGGTGGCGAAACTGGAAGATCCCATCGGGGAAGTGATGTCCATGCGAAAACGACCGAACGGACTGATCATTGGAAAAGTGCGTGTAGCCATCGGTGTCGTTGGCATTATCTTTGAAGCCCGCCCGAATGTTACTTCCGATGCGTTCGGTCTGTGTTTTAAGTCCGGAAACTGTGCAATTTTAAAGGGTGGAAGTGATGCCATCCATTCGAACATTGCGATTGTTTCTGCCATGCAGGAGGCACTTCGCAGGATGAATATTCCAAAAGGGGCACTCAGTCTGATCGAGAGCACAGATCGGGAAACCACCAATGCGTTTATGAAAATGAAGGATTATGTGGATCTGCTGATTCCAAGAGGCGGCAGGGGACTGATCCAGAGTGTGGTAAATAATGCGACGATTCCGGTTATTGAAACCGGAACCGGAAACTGTCATGTTTATGTGGATCAGTTTGCGGATCAGGAGATGGCGGTCAATATCATTAAAAATGCAAAGACACAGCGGATCGGTGTATGCAATGCCTGCGAATCCATTGTGGTGCACCGGGCAATTGCAAAAGAGTTTCTTCCAAAGCTGTATGCAGCATTAAAAGAGTATGATGTGGAGATGCGCGGTGATTCCTATGCCGTCGAATGTCTGGGACCGGATCAGCCACTGGTAAAAGATGCGACAGAAGAAGACTGGGGAACGGAGTATCTGGATTATATTATGTCGGTAAAGATTGTAGACAGCCTGGACGAGGCAATTGCACATATCAATAAGTACAATACCTCCCATTCCGAGGCGATTATAACCAAAAATTATGATGTGGCACAGAGATTTTTAAATGAAATTGATTCCGCCTGTGTCTATGTGAATGCATCCACCCGTTTTTCCGATGGAAATGAATTTGGTCTTGGCGCAGAGATCGGAATCAGCACACAGAAATTACATGCCAGAGGTCCGATGGGGCTTGAGGCACTTACCAGTTATAAATATATTATTTATGGAAACGGTCAGGTTCGTCCATAAAAGAAGAGCAGGAAAATAAGAGGATTATGAGAGATTTAGAAATAAATGGATTAACCGGGGAAGAAGAAACCAGACGGCAGTACGAATACATAGAAAAAGCCAGACAGTATGTGGCACAAAAGGAAAAAGAAGCGGGGCGCAAACTGACCTGCTGTGTCCATACGTTCGGGTGTCAGATGAATGCGAGGGACTCGGAGAAACTTTTAGGAATCCTGACGGACATCGGTTATGTGGAGACAGAGGATGAGCACGCGGACTTTGTGATTTACAATACCTGTACGGTGCGTGAAAATGCAAACAATAAGGTGTATGGACGCCTGGGGTATCTGTCAAACTTTAAAAAGAAAAATCCGCATATGATGATAGCACTCTGTGGCTGTATGATGCAGGAGCCGACGGTAGTGGAGAAGATCCGCAAATCCTACCGTTTTGTGGATCTGGTATTTGGGACACATAATATTTATAAATTTGCGGAGCTTTTATGCAATCGTATGGAATCGGATTCCATGATCATTGATATATGGAAAGATACGGATAAAATCGTGGAAGATCTTCCAATCCGGCGGAAGTTTTCTTTTAAATCCGGTGTCAATATCATGTTCGGATGTAATAATTTCTGCAGTTACTGTATCGTTCCTTATGTCAGGGGTCGCGAGCGCAGCCGGGAACCGAAAGATATCATCCGTGAGATTGAAGGACTGGTGGCAGATGGTGTGTGTGAAGTCATGCTGCTTGGACAGAATGTTAATTCTTACGGGAAAAATTTAGAGCAGCCAGTTACGTTTGCAGAGCTTCTCCGGGAAGTAAACAAGATCGAGGGATTAAAGAGAATCCGGTTTATGACTTCTCATCCGAAGGATCTGTCGGATGATCTGATCCTTGCCATGAAGGAATGTGATAAGGTATGCAAGCATATGCATCTGCCGCTGCAGTCCGGAAGCTCACGGATTTTAAAAATCATGAACCGGCATTATGATAAAGAACAGTATCTGACGATTGTAAAGAAACTTCGGGAGGCAATTCCGGATATTGCGCTGACGACCGATATTATTGTCGGATTCCCTGGAGAGACAGAAGAAGATTTCCAGGAAACGCTTGAAGTGGTAAAACAGGTGGAATATGACAGTGCGTTTACGTTTATATATTCCAAGCGGACCGGCACACCGGCCGCAGCCATGGAAGATCAGTGCGATCCGGCCGAAGTGAAACGGCATTTTGATCTGTTGTTAAAGGAAGTACAGCAGATCAGCGCAAAGAAAGCCATGGCACTGGAAGGAAAAGTGATGGAAGTGCTGGCAGAGGAACAGAATACGCAGGATGCTTCCCTGATTACCGGACGGCTTTCAAACAATTCGGTGGTGCATTTTCCGGGAACCCCGGATATGATTGGAAAACTGTTTATGGTAAAACTTACGGAATGTAAAGGTTTTTATTATCTGGGAGAGATCGCAGAGAATGCATAGAAAATTTGGCAAAAAAGATGTGATTTTTATCGGTGCGCTTCTTGGTATCTGTCTTATTGTACTGGGCGTCTGGTATTTTGCCGGAGGGAAACAGGGAGCTTTGGTGGTGGTGACGAGAGAGGGAGAAGTGTATGGAACCTATTCCCTGTCACAGCCGCAGACTGTAAAAATTAAAAATTCCAAAGGAAAAACCACGAATGTTCTGGTGATCCGCGATGGAAAAGCAGATATGAAAGAAGCGGACTGTCCGGACAAACTGTGTGTGCATCAGAAAGCGATTTCCGCGGAAAATGAAAGCATTGTCTGTCTGCCGAATCGTGTGGTAGTGACCGTAACGAATTCGAAAAAAGAAGGGATGGATGGATTTGCACAGTAAACAGCTTTGGAGAAAACCGGCGTTTATGGGAGTGTTTCTCGCGCTTGCCATGATCTGCAGTTATATAGAGATGCTGATTCCCTTTGATTTTGGAATTCCGGGAGTAAAACTCGGACTGACGAATATTGTGGTTGTTTTAATGCTGTATTCGATTGGAACGAAGGAGGCATTTTGTGTCTCTGTCATAAGAATTTTCCTTGTCGGCATTTTGTTTGGCAATCTGATCGGAATTTTGTATTCCTTAGGCGGGGGAATCCTTAGTTTTCTTGTGATGGCACTCTTAAAAAAAGGAAACCACCTGGGCTGTATTTCCGTCAGTGTGGCCGGAGGAATTGCTCATAACATCGGGCAGATCCTCATAGCGGCGCTTGTTGTGTCCAGCCATTATGTGTTGTATTATTTTCCGGTACTTCTGATTGCCGGACTTCTTACGGGATTTCTGATCGGGCTTCTTGCACAGGAACTGATCGTGCGTCTGCGTTTTCTGACAGAAAAATATCGCGAGTAGAACATCTGTTTGCATAATTGTATCTGCTGTGTTATGATAAATACCGTGAACGAACGAAAATGAGGAGAATGTTTTATGTACGCATATATCAAAGGTGAGCTTGCAGAAACCAATCCGGATCATATTGTGATAGAGACCGGGGGAATCGGATATCAGGTATTTATTTCCGGACAGACGTTTGAGTATCTTCCGGCAGTCGGTGAGGAGATTAAAGTGTATACGTATCTGTATCTGCGCGAGGATGCCATGATTCTCTATGGTTTCCTGACCAAAGACGATCTGGAGCTTTTCAAACTTCTGATTTCTGTCAGCGGAATTGGTCCAAAGGGAGGACTTGCAATTCTTTCTGCGCTCAGCGCAGATGATCTGCGGTTTGCGGTATTGTCGGGAGATTCCAAGGCAATCTCGAAAGCTCCGGGAGTAGGAGCCAAGACAGCCCAGCGTGTGATTTTAGAATTAAAAGATAAGATGTCTTTGGAAGATGCTTTTGAAAAGAAGAGTGAGCATGTACAGAATTTAAAGATTTCCGGAAACGGACAGGTCAGAAATGATGCGGTTATGGCACTTACGGCATTGGGATATTCCTCGGCGGAAAGTTTAAAGGCTGTATCCGCGGTGGAGATCACAGAAGAAATGGATGTGGAAGCAGTGCTGAAGGCAGCACTGAAACATATGTCGTTGTTGTAGTTTCGAGAAAGAAGATTTGGTATGGAAAAACGCGTGATTTCCACGCAGCTGCAGGAAGAAGATTATAAGATTGAATCGTCCCTTCGTCCGCAGAGGCTGGAGGATTACATTGGACAGGAAAAAATAAAATCAAATATGAAAGTCTACATTGAGGCGGCAAAAGCCCGGCAGGAGTCTTTGGACCATGTACTGTTTTATGGACCACCGGGACTTGGAAAGACAACGCTTGCAGGGATCATTGCAAATGAGATGGGTACCCACCTGAAAGTGACCTCGGGACCTGCAATTGCAAAACCGGGAGAGATGGCGGCGATCCTGAATAACCTTGCAGAAGGTGACATTTTGTTTGTGGACGAAATTCACCGGCTGAACCGTCAGGTGGAGGAAGTGCTGTATCCGGCAATGGAAGATTATGTGATTGACGTGATGATCGGAAAAGGAGAATCCGCCCGTTCCATCCGGCTGAATCTTCCGAAGTTTACGCTTGTCGGGGCTACGACACGGGCCGGAATGCTTTCGGCACCGCTTCGCGACCGTTTTGGTGTCGTCAGCCACATGGAATATTATACGGTGGAGGAACTTCGCACGATTATTTTGCAGTCGGCACAGGTACTGGATGTGGAAATTGATGAAAAAGGCGCTTACGAGCTTGCCCGCCGTTCCAGGGGAACTCCCCGTCTGGCAAACCGTCTGCTCAAGCGGGTGCGTGATTTTGCCCAGGTAAAGTATGACGGGAAGATTACCTATGAGGTGGCGGCGTTTGCACTGGATCTGCTTGAGGTAGATAAGATGGGACTGGATCAGAATGACAGGAACATTATCTTGACAATTATCGACAAGTTTGACGGCGGTCCGGTGGGACTTGATACGCTGGCAGCTTCGCTTGGTGAGGATTCCGGAACCATCGAAGATGTTTATGAACCGTATCTGGTCAAAAATGATTTCATCAACCGGACACCGAAGGGGCGCGTTGCAACGGCATTTGCCTATGAACATTTCGGGAGGACACCAAAATCCGAATAAGAGGTTGCTTTTCCTACTGCGGAATATTATAATAAAAAGTATGACAGCAAAGAGGATGGTCCAAAACGGGAGGATAGGTTATGTCAGCAAAGACAAGTGCGGAAGTGGTAATTGATGGAAAGGTATATACGTTAAGCGGCTATGAAGGAGAGGAATATCTCCAGAAAGTAGCTTCTTATATTAACGGAAAGATCAATGAGTTTACTTCCATTGAAGAATACCGGCACATTCCTCTCAATATGAAAAATACACTGATCCAGCTGAATATTGCGGATGATTATTTTAAAGCAAAGGATCAGGTGGAAAAATTAGAACGGGACCTTGAAAATAAAGAAAAAGAAATTTACGATTTAAAGCACGATCTGATCTCTAATCAGGTAAAGACGGAGACGGCAGAAGAATCATTGAAGAAACTGGAACGGGACAATAAAGAACTTCTCCTGAACAAGGCGCGGTTAGAGGCAGCACTTGAGGACAAGCTTCTGGATGGAAAAGACAGCCCGAAAGAGTCTGAAAAAGAGAACACAAAGAAAAAATAAGAGGTTTCGAAACACAAAGGAAGGTATTCCTTTGTGTTTTTTCATCATAAGGAAAGAATATGAAAGAAAACAATCATACGACACAACAAAATACATTTGAACTGCTTGCACCGGCTGGATCGTTAGCCATTTTTAAGGCGGTTGTCGCGGCCGGCGCAGATGCCGTTTACGTGGGGGGAAGCAAATTTGGAGCCCGCGCATATGCAGATAATTTTTCCGATGAAGAATTACTAGAAGCACTGGACTATGCACATTTGTATGGACGCAGGGTTTATCTTACGGTCAATACGCTTTTAAAAAACAGTGAGATCGAACAGGTCTGTGCGTATCTGCAGCCGTTTTATGAACATGGACTGGATGCGGTACTTGTACAGGATTTTGGAGTCCTGACAGCGATCCACGAGAGATTTCCGGATCTTGCGATTCATACAAGTACGCAGATGACAGTCACCGGTGTGGAGGCGGCCCGGCTTTTTTCCGGATACGGAGTGACCCGTATGGTCATGGCCCGGGAACTTTCCCTGAATGAAATGAAACGGATCCGTGAAGAGACCGGTATGGAACTGGAAGCATTTGTACACGGGGCGCTGTGTTACTGTTATTCCGGACAGTGTCTGTTTAGCAGTATGCTTGGAGGAAGAAGCGGAAACCGCGGCAGATGTGCGCAGCCATGCAGGCTCCCTTACGCAGTGCTGGATGAAAAGCACAGGGAATACAAAAAAGATGCTTATGTCTTAAGCCTCAAGGATATGTGTGGAATAAAGGATCTGCGTGGGCTGGCAGATGCAGGAGTCTATTCCTTGAAAATTGAGGGACGCATGAAACAGATCCCGTATGCTGCCGGTGTGGTTTCTTATTACCGCAAATATATCGACCTCTTTTTATCGGGACAGGAGACACAGGTTTCGGAAGAAGATTACCGGGCAGTGCTTGCACTGGGAAACCGCTGTGGATTTACCGACGGATATTACCACAGGCACAATGGTTCTGATATGGTGACGTTTACAAAGCCAAATTACGAAAAAACGAATGAAGCCCTGCAGCAGCAAATTTTAAGAACCTATGAAAATGGTGCTGCCAAAATCCCTGTCATGGGAGAACTGGTTTTGCATCAGGGACAGGCTGCATATTACCGGGTAAAGACGCAAACGGTGTCTGTGGAGATTTCCGGCATGGAAGTTATGCAGGCGCAAAAGAAACCTCTTCTGGCAGAAGACGTAAAAAGCCGTATGGAAAAGACGGGGGATACCCCGTTTGTTATGGAAGAGTTGTCCATAAAAATAGAGGACGGAGTGTTTCTTCCAAACGGAGCACTCAATCAGCTGCGTAGGGAGGCATTGGCAGAACTGCAAAAAAAGATGCTGAAACCTTACCAGAGACAGGAGCATCCGCAGAGGAAGGCAGAGGAAAAATTTCCGGAGACATGTGAGAAACGGGAAAAACGAAAGGAACGTGTTTTTGCAGTGACCGGGGAGCGCAGACAGCTTGCACCGGTTCTGGAAAGTTCCTGTGTCACTTCTGTCTGTCTGGATATGGAAGCTTATGACCGAAGCACAATTATGGAAGAATTAAAAGAAGATGCAAATGCTGTTATGCAAAAGGATAAAGAGGTTTATCTGGCGATGCCGCGTATCTTCCGTGCCGGAACGGCAGAATGGGTGCGGCAGATACTTCCGGATATAAAAAGAATGGGATTTGCCGGAGTTCTTGTGAGAAATTATGAAGAACTGGCATTGGCAAAGGAAACATTTTGGGGAAGTGAAATCATAACGGATCACAATCTGTATTGCTATAACGATCAGGCGGTCCGTGCATTTGCCGGGCAGGGAGTGACAAAAAATACGGTTCCGCTGGAACTAAACCGCAGCGAAATAAAACGGAGATATAACGAAGAAAGTATGATGATGCTTTACGGATATTATCCGCTTATGACAAGTGCACAGTGCGTACATGCCAATACCAGGGGCTGTGACAAAAAACGGGGGCTTTCTTATCTGAAAGACCGGTATCAGGTACAGTTTCCGGTAAAAAATTTCTGCACGTACTGCTATAATGTTGTTTATAATTCCCTGCCGGTTTTATTATTTTCCAATTTAGAGGAATTAAAAAAAGCAGGCATCCGTGATTTCCGGATGGATTTTACCATGGAATCTGCAAAAGAAACCAAAGCAATTCTGAAATTATATGAAGAGTTTGCAGACGGCAGCCGCAGACAGTATCCGAAAGAATGGGAAAACCGTTATACCAACGGACACTATAAAAGAGGAGTGGAATAATGATCCATCTGATTGTTCAGGCTTCAAAATATCTGATGATCTTTTTGTTCCTAGTTTATACATTTGAGTGTTTTCATGTGTTTAAATTTGAGGGAGAGGAAGAAGAACAAAAACATATTTACCATGTACAGAGAACTCTGTTGTTTCTTTTTCATTTTGATGCCTTTCTTGTTTTGTATATTACAACAAAAAATTTTCAGCTGATCGGATTTTATCTCATGCAGGTGATTATCATTGCGGCAATCATCGGAACATATCATCTGTTTTACAAGCATGCATCTGAGCTGGTTCTCAATAATATGTGTATGTTACTTACGATTGGATTTGTTATCCTGACACGTATTTCTTTTGAAAAGGCATTCCGGCAGTTTATCTTTGTGTGCGCGGGTTTTGTGATTTCCCTGCTGATTCCCATGGTCTTGCAGAATATGACGCTGTTCCGTAAACTGACATGGGTGTATGTGATCGTAGGTGTCGGTGCACTGGGCGTTGTTGCGGTTGCCGGACAGACAAGCTATGGGGCCAAACTGTCCCTGTCGATTGGTTCTTTGACCATCCAGCCTTCGGAGTTTGTAAAAATTATTTTTGTCATGTTTATTGCATCCATGCTGTACCAGCGCCAGGATTTTCATCAGGTCATGGTGACAAGCATTTTTTCGGCTGTTTTTGTTCTGATGCTGGTAGCATCCAAAGATCTCGGCGGAGCCCTTTTGTATTTTTTTACCTACCTGGTTATGGTTTATGTGGCGACGCGCAGATTTGTGTATTTCGGAGGTGGAATACTGGCAATGATCGTGGCGAGTCTGCTTGGGTACCGGCTGTTTGACCATGTACAGGCACGTGTGCAGGCATGGTCGAATCCGCTTGCAGTCATTGACGGGGCGGGGTATCAGGTATGCCAGTCTCTGTTTGCAATCGGTACCGGAGGCTGGTTTGGACTTGGTCTGGGACAGGGACTGCCGGAAAAAATACCGGTCGTGACAAAGGATTTTGTTTTTGCGGCAATCTCGGAAGAACTCGGGGGAGTCTTTGCACTGTGTCTGATCATGGTCTGTGTCAGCTGTTTTTTTATGATCATGAATGTTGCCATGAAACTTCGGGACAATTATTATCGTCTGACAGCGGTCGGACTTGGAACACTGTATGCTTTGCAGGTGTTTCTGACCATCGGCGGGGTCATCAAATTTATTCCGTCAACCGGAGTGACACTTCCACTGGTCAGCTATGGAGGCAGTTCTCTGTTATCGACTATGATTGTGTTTGGCATTATACAGGGACTATACATCATGCAGTTTGACGGTCGGACGCAGAAAAAAGAACAGAAACGAAGAAGAGGCAGAAAAGAATGAGAAGAAAAAAGAAAAAGATAAAGAAAAGTAATAAAGAATTTCTTGTTATTATGTATCTGTTCCTGGCAGTGTTTCTGTCTATGATGATTTATTTTGTCTATTTTCAGGTATGTAAGAGTGAATCGTTTATCAACAGTCCGTATAATTCCCTGCAGGATCTGTTTTCGGATCATGTGATCCGTGGGGATATTGTATCTGCAGACGGCAAAGTACTTGCCACAACAAAAGTATCCGCAGACGGAACACAGACCAGAAGCTATCCGCAGGGACGCATGTTTGCCCATGCAGTTGGTTATGCGGTGAATGGAAAAGCGGGACTGGAAAACCAGGAAAATTTTTCTTTGTTGCGTTCCCATGAGTTTTTCCTTAAGAGAATCGCAGATGATATTTCAGATAAGAAGGCACAGGGGGATACGGTTGTCACGACGCTGGATGCACAGATTCAGCAGGTGGCATACAAATCTCTTGGAAATTATCAGGGAGCTGTGATTGTTATGGAACCGGATACCGGAAAAATCATTGCAATGGTGTCAAAACCGGACTATGATCCCAATACGGTAAAAAAGGACTGGAGCAGTCTGACGGCAGAGGGAAGCACGGTGCTTTACAATCGCGCCACGCAGGGAAAATATGCGCCGGGATCGGTGTTTAAGATCTTAACGACCCTGGAGTATTATCGTGAGAATCCTTCTGTCTATGACCAGTATGCGTTTGACTGCAGTGGTTCCATTTCGGTTGACGGGCAGACCATTCACTGTGCAGGAAATAAGCATCACGGTCAGGAAACATTAAAGAGTTCCTTTTCTAATTCCTGCAATTCTTCGTTTGCCAATATTTCACTGTCACTGAACCGGGAAAAATTTAAACAGACCTGTGACAGCATGCTGTTTAATCAAAATCTTCCGATTGCTTTTGAGTCCGGGAAAAGCAGTTTTTCTTTAAATAAAAATGACAGCAATGCAATGGCGATGGAAACGGGAATCGGTCAGGGAAAAACACTGGTTTCGCCACTGCATATGGCGCTGATAGCAAGTACCGTGGATCATGATGGAATTCTGATGCGTCCGTATCTGGTGGATCATATACAAAATGATTCCGGGGTTGAAGTAAGCAGCAATAAACCGAAAACTTATGCGACACTGATGACGGAGACGGAAGCCGGTTTGTTACAGCAGTATATGCGTGCAGTTGTTACAGATGGAACGGGAAGAAAATTATCCGGACAGTCTTATGAAGCTTCCGGCAAAACAGGAACGGCGCAGGTATCGGACACGTCGGATCAGACAAATGCCTGGTTTGTGGGATATGCAAAGAAGGATGGCTATAAAGATATCGCAATCGCAGTCGTTGTGGAGAACAGTGGTGCGGGCAGTACGTACGCGGTTCCAGTTGCAAAGAACGTATTTGACGTATATTTTAACAGATGATATACTTGCTATGAAAATAATGAATGTTTGCACATATATGTGCAGTTTTCGCACACGGGAGGATTGCAATGATTGAAGCAATAAGCTGTGGCGGAGTGGTAATCTTTCGTGGCAAGATTCTGCTTTTGTACAAGAATTACAGAAACAGATATGAAGGCTGGGTATTGCCAAAAGGAACTGTGGAGCAGGGAGAAGAGTATAAGGATACGGCAATTCGCGAGGTTTTGGAAGAAACCGGAGCAACTGCAACCATTATTCAGTATGTGGGAAAAAGCCAGTATTCATTTACCATTCCTGAGGATACGGTCGAGAAATCGGTTCACTGGTATCTGATGATGGGCGAAAGTTATTATAGTAAGCCGCAAAGAGAAGAATATTTTACAGATTCCGGGTATTATAAATACCATGAAGCATATCATTTGTTGAAATTTTCGAATGAAAAACAGATTTTGGAGAAAGCTTATAATGAGTATCTGGATCTGAAAAAAAGTAACTTATGGGGAACACATAAGTATTTTTAGAAAGGATAATCTGCATGAAATGGTATGAGGATCTTTATGTCGGCGATTCCATTGAAGGCAAAGTCAATCGAATAAAGTGGAAGATTAACCATCATGTAGGAACAGTCTCTATCTATGTGATTGCGTTTGCATCCAACCGGCAGAATCTGCTGGATATTATACCGGCGTGGGAACTGATGCAGAAATCTTATCCGGGGAAAAAGGAAATGCAGATCATCGGTCTGGCAAAAGGTTATGCGGAAGCTCTGGAGCTGGTGCGCAGTATTATAGAGGAAGTATATCAGAATACAGGGGATGTGGATGTAAAATCTTATTTACGGGGCCGGAAACGGAGGAGACAGGTATGAGTGTTTTCCTTCTGATTCTGAAAATCATAGGAATTGTTTTGCTGGTGATTTTAGGACTGATTGTTGTCATTGCTCTTTTGGCATTATTTTGTCCATTCGTGTATCGTGTGAAAGGTTCCTACCATGAAAAAAATCTGCAACTGCAGGTCCGGATCTGGTGGCTTGGCCGTCTGCTGGGGCTCTGTGCAGATACCGCGGAAGAGGGATTCCACACGTATGTGCGGATTTTTGGATTTCGAAAGGAACTGCATCTGCAGAAAGAAAAAGAAGATTCCGCGGATTTTAAAAAGCCGGTGCAGGAAGACTCTCCGCAGGAAGGGATAAAAGACCGGGAGACTGAAGTGGCACCGTCTCTTACGGCAATGGAAAATACATCCCAAACATCTGCGCAGCAATTGACAGACCCGGAGGAGACAATTCTCTGTCATCCGGATAAAAAAAAGAAAACATTTTTTCCGGGCAGGATTGCAGGTTTTATCCGGAAGTTCCCGGAAAAGATCCGGAATATTTTGCAAAAGATTCTTTATTTTTTGAGAAATATACAGACATTCTGGAAAAAAGGAACGCGAACGTGCCGGAAATGGTATCGTTTTTTCAATGACGAGAAAAATAAAAAAGCGTTTTCTAATATCTGGAAACAGCTGGAACATCTGGTTGTTTCAGTTTTGCCGAAACGGCTGAAGCTTTGGCTGAAATATTCTACCGGATCGCCGGATACTACCGGGCAGGTGCTTGGTATTCTTGCAATATTTCCGGTCGGATACCGGAATCACTGGAATATTATTCCGGATTTTACGGCAGAAGAATTTTATGCAGAAGCAGATTTTACAGTACACGGCAGGATTTTCGGAGTTCAGATTCTTGCTCTGGCACTGCGAATAATTCTTGATAAGAATTGCCGGAGACTATATAATAGATTTAAGCATATGAAGTAGAATGGGTAAGGAGGTTTTACCATGGCAGATAACAGTTTTAATAATACAGTAGAATCCTTATTTAAAGGAATGGACAGCTTTATCACAACAAAGACCGTAGTAGGAGATGCAATTCATATCGGAGATACGATTATTCTTCCTCTGGTAGATGTATCTTTTGGTGTTGCGGCAGGAGCGTTTTCACAGGAAAAGAAAAATAATGGTGCCGGAGGTATGGGTGGAAAAATCAATCCGAGTGCGGTTCTTGTCATCCAGAATGGAGTAACAAAACTTGTGAATATCAAAAATCAGGATGGAATGACAAAGATCCTTGACATGGTTCCGGATTTTATCAATAAATTTACATCCGGAAAAGATACGGATGATATCATTGACGATGTTGTTTCGGATGATACGGACAATGAATAGAAAAAACAGAATCATATAAAACCGGGAGAGCATATATTAGAAATGATATATGCTTTTTTGGTGGAAAAAATGAAACGGGTATGGGGATATACATTGTTCTGGATGGGAATCGGAATGCTGATCATGTTTTTTGTAGGTGGAGGGCTGCTGGGGGTTCTGCTGATTGCCGGAACCATGCTTGTTTCCTATCTGTTGTTTTCCTGCTGATTGAGGCACAAAAAAAGAACCGTCATACAACGGTTCTTATATTTGCTTACTAAGCTCTCTCAACTTTTCCGGATCTAAGGCAGGAAGCACAAACATATAACTTCTGTGGTACTCCGTTTACCTTACAACTTACACGTTTGATGTTTGATTTCCAAACTCTATTAGATCTTCTATGAGAATGGCTGACATTATTTCCGTAATGTACACCCTTTTCACAAATTGCACACTTTGCCATGATTTTGCACCTCCTTGCATTTCACTAAGCTTTTTCAAGCTCACAACATAAGATATATTAACAGATTCCTTCTGTAAATGCAAGAAAAACTTATAAAAAAATGAAATAAATTACATTTGGTTTACATTTGCAGGAAAAATGGTTATAATACGAGTAACTATGATGTAATACCTATGAGATGGTTTACGAATATTGGAGGTACAAGTATGAAGGGACAGATAGATACCCAATATGGAAAGGTTTTGGTGGAAGACGATGTCATTGCCACTTACGCAGGTTCTGTTGCGGTAGAATGTTTTGGTATTGTCGGTATGGCAGCTGTTAATATGAAAGACGGACTGGTGAAGCTGCTGAAAAGGGATTATCTGACACATGGTATCAGTGTCACAATTGAAGATGAAAATCTGATCAATATTGATTTTCATGTGATTGTCGCTTACGGCGTAAGCATTTGCACAGTTTCTGACAACCTGATCGAGACTGTAAAGTATAAAGTGGAGTCATTTACGGGCATGAAGATCAATAAGATCAATATCTACGTCGAAGGCGTCCGCGTGATTGACTAGGGAGGATAAGAAATTGGAGATTACAAGTATCAATACGGAGAGTTTGTCCAGAATGTTCCTTGCAGGTGCAAAGAATCTGGATGCAAAAAAGGAATGGATCAATGAACTGAATGTTTTCCCGGTTCCGGATGGAGATACCGGTACAAACATGTCAATGACGATCATGTCAGCAGCACGTGAAGTCGGTGCGTTGTCCAATCCGACAATGAAAGAACTTGCAAAAGCAATTTCTTCCGGTTCCCTTCGTGGGGCAAGAGGTAATTCCGGCGTTATTTTATCCCAGCTGTTCCGCGGTTTCTGTAAAGTTATCAAAGAGTATGATGAGGTAGATGTTTCTGTTTTATGTGATGCATTCCAGAAAGCGGTAGAAACAGCATACAAAGCAGTTATGAAGCCAAAAGAGGGAACGATTCTTACCGTTGCAAAGGGTGCGGCAGACAAAGCGCTTGATCTGGCACAGGAGACAGAGGATCTGGTTTATTTCTGCGATGAAGTGATCAAACATGCGGAGTATGTTTTAAGTCAGACTCCGGAAATGCTTCCGGTCTTAAAGCAGGCAGGGGTAGTGGATTCCGGCGGACAGGGACTGGTTCAGGTGTTAAAGGGAGCCTATGATTCCCTTCTCGGAAAAGAAATTGATTATTCCATTGAGGAGACTCCGGCATCTGCAGGCACGGCAAAAGTTTCAGAGCCGGCTGAGCAGGAGATTAAATATGGTTACTGCACGGAGTTTATTATTGTATTAACACGTCCATTGTCTGAAAAAGAAGAAAAGGAATACAAATCTTATCTGGAATCTATCGGAGATTCGATTGTTGTGGTAGCAGACGATGAGGTTGTAAAGACTCACGTACATACCAACGATCCGGGACTTGCCATTCAAAAGGCACTGACCCATGGTTCTCTTACAAAGATCAAGATCGACAATATGCGTGAGGAACATCAGGAAAAGCTGATTAAGGATGCCGAAAAAGCGGCTGCCCAGCAGAAGGAGCAGGAGGCAGAGAAAGAGAAACCCCGCAAGCCAATGGGATTTATTGCCGTTTCCATCGGTGAGGGAATGAATGAGATTTTCCGCGGACTGGGAGCAGACTATCTGATCGAGGGTGGACAGACCATGAATCCAAGCACAGAAGACATGCTTGCAGCGATTGATCATGTAAATGCAGATCATATCTTTATTCTGCCAAACAATAAAAATATCATTATGGCGGCAAATCAGGCAGCGGAGCTGACAGAGGATAAAGATATTATTGTACTTCCGACCAAGACAATTCCACAGGGAATTGTGGCTCTGGTAAATTATATCCCGGATTATACTGCGGAGGAAAATAAGGAAGCCATGCTGGCAGAACTCGACAGTGTAAAGACCGGTCAGGTGACCTATGCGGTTCGTGACACTGAAATTGATGGCATGCAGATCAGACAGAATGACTATATGGGAATTGGCGATAAGGCAATTCTTGCGGTCGGCACGGATCTGAAAGAGACAACCATGAAGATGATTGATGCGATGGTAGATGAGGATTCTGCAATTGTCAGCATTTATTATGGTGCGGATGAGACAGAAGAGCATGCACAGGAAATCGGAAAAATGATCGAAGAAAAGTATCCGGATGTTGAGGTAGAGATCAACTGTGGTGGTCAGCCGATTTACTATTTTGTTATTTCTGTAGAATAAAAGTTACTATTTATGCAGCACAGAAACGAATAAGGAGCAGATATGCGTCAGGATTCATCAATCACGGAAATCAAAGGCATTGGTGAAAAAACAAAAAAATTATTCGAAAAAATGGGAGTATACACCGTAGGTGATATACTCCTTCATTTTCCCAGAAATTATATACAGTATCCCCATCCGGTGCCGATCGATGAGATGACAGCGGAACATATGCAGACAGAGGATAAGCTTGCGATTGTTGCACGGATTGAGCGTACACCGGTAACGAGAAGTGGAAGACATATGCAGGTGACACTTCTTGTGATTGGAAGCCCTGGACATCAGATCCAGCTGATCTGGTATCGGATGCCTTATATACGGAATACATTGACACATGGCAAATATTTTGTTTTTTACGGAAATGTTCACATTAAGGATGGCAAATTTGTGATGGAACAGCCGGTGGTGTATACGCCGGAGGCCTATCAGGAAATCGAAAACTGTTTTCTTCCGGTGTATACGCTGACCAGCGGGATCACCAACAATCTCATGATAAAAACGATGCGGCAGGCATTGGATGAGGAAGAACTGCTTACGGATTTTCTTCCGGGAGAAATTCGTACGCGCAGAAAACTGTGTGAGTATAATTATGCGGTCAAACAGATCCACTTTCCGGATACGATGGAATGTTTGATCGAGGCGAGAAAGCGGTTGGTTTTTGATGAGTTCTTTTTATTTATCATGGGCATGCAGTACCAGAAAGAAAAGAGAACCAGACAGGAAAACCGGTTTGTGATGGAACATCCGGAGTTCGTGGAAGATCTGATTCAGAAGCTTCCGTATGAACTGACGGGAGCACAAAGACGAGCATTGCATGATGTGACGGAAAATATGCAGGGACCGTATGCCATGCAGCGCCTGATTCAGGGAGACGTGGGTTCCGGTAAAACGATTCTGGCTTTTCTGGCAATGGCGTGGTGCGCACAGAATGGATATCAGTCTGCCATCATGGCACCGACGGAAGTACTTGCACAGCAGCATTATGAAACATTCCAGAAACTCTGTGAGCAGTTTGGACTGCATTTTCCGGTAATCCTTCTGACGGGGTCCATGACGGCAAAACAAAAACGCAGTGCGTATGAACGGTTAGAACTGTATGAGAATGCCCTGATTGTAGGAACGCATGCGCTGATTCAGGAAAAACCGGCATATGCAAATCTTGCGCTTGTGATCACAGATGAGCAGCATCGTTTTGGCGTGCGGCAGAGAGAGGAGTTTGCGCAAAAAGGGGATATGCCGCATATTCTTGTTATGAGTGCAACACCGATTCCGCGAACCCTTGCGATCATTATCTACGGAGATATGGATATTTCGGTTGTGGATGAGGTGCCGGCAAGACGGCTTCCGATCAAAAACTGTGTGGTTAATACGGCATACCGGCCGAAAGCATATGCGTTTGTTGCAGATGAGGTGAAAAAAGGACATCAGGCATATGTGATCTGTCCGCTTGTGGAGGCAAGCGAAGGGACACAGGGAGAAAATGTAATTGATTACTCGAAAACGCTTATGGAGGAACTGCCATCCGGCATCCAGGTGGGCGTGCTTCACGGAAAGATGAAGAGCAGTAAGAAAAATGAAATTATGCAGGAATTTGCGGAAAATAAAATTCAGGTGCTTGTATCCACCACGGTAGTGGAAGTGGGGGTCAATGTACCGAATGCAACCGTGATGCTGATCGAGAATGCGGACCGATTTGGCTTAGCACAGCTGCATCAGCTGCGTGGACGTGTGGGAAGAGGAGATGCACAGTCTTATTGTATTATGATCAATGCCTCTTCGGCCAAGACGGCAAAAAAACGTCTGGAAATATTAAATAAATCAAACGACGGCTTTTTTATTGCGAGTGAGGATTTGAAATTACGCGGACCGGGAGATTTTTTCGGTATCCGGCAGAGTGGAGATCTGGTATTTGCGCTGGCGGATATTTACCAGGATGCGGCGGTGCTGCAGGAGGCTTCGGAAGAAGTAAAAACAATTCTTGAGGAAGACCCGGAACTGACAGAACCCGGACATCACATTCTGCAAAAGAAAATGATGCAGTTTCAGGAAGAACAGCTTTCAAAAATGAATTTGTAGATTCCGGTAAAAGAATAAGCAGGTCTCCGTGACAGAGACCTGCTTTTTTCTTTTGTACATTGGGACAAGTGGGTTACTGGATGTTTTCTCCTTTGCCAGCCATCTGTCTTTCCTGTGCTTCGATCATTTTTTTGACCATGTAACCGCCGATAGATCCATTCTGTTTTGCGGTAAGATCACCGTTGTATCCGTTGCTAAGTGGGACTCCAAGCTCATCTGCAACTTCATACTTAAAACGTTCCAATGATTTTTTTGTACTTCTGTCTGCCATGCTTTTCTTCCTCCTTTGCGGTTGTACTTTGTGGTACGATTCTAGTATATGCGCTAAGCAGAAAGCCTATGCTGGAAACTTATGTATTGGATGATTCCACCAGTGTCAGGCCGCTGATGTCCGGATGAATCGTGAGAGAGTAGTTCGTATAGTATACGACAAATCCGGGTGCACTTCCGGCCGGTTTTTTTACATTTTTTTTCTGAAGATAATCAATTTCAAGTTTGTCACTGTCACGTCCGCTGGAATAGTAACCGGCAAGTTTTCCGGCCTCTTCAAATACGCGGTCCGGCATTTCTCCCCCTTTGTTTTTTACAATTACATGGGAACCCGGCATTTTTTTGGCGTGAAACCACCAGTCATTTCCGGTTGCAAATTTAAAGGTCAGTTCATCATTCTGATAGTTATTTTTGCCGACGTACATGTCATAGCCGTCGGATGAAATATAATGGAAAGGTTTGCTTTTGATTTTCTGTTTTTTGCCGTTTTTGTGTTTTTTGATAAAACCGTATTCCATCAATTCCTCTTTGATCTGCACCAGATCATCGGCGGAGAGTGCAATGTTCAAAGAATTCTGGATGGACTCCAGATGGTCAATCTGCGCTTTGGTTTCCGCAAGCTGGACTTCAAGAGCTTCGGAAGTCCGTTTCAGTTTTCCGTATTTATCAAAGTATTTTTGGGAATTTTCACGTGCGGTCTTTTGCGGATCTAACGGGATACGGATTTCTTTATTGTTGTCATAAAAATTTTCACAGACCAGTTCTTTTGCCTGGTCCTGCAGATTGTAACCGTATACATTGATCAGTTCTCCGTACAGTTTATATTTTTCCCGTTTTTCGGCATCTTTCTGCTGTTTTTGCTGTAACTGGTATTTTTTCTGGTTGCGCTCTAACGCAGTTGTGACGATTTTTCGCAGGTCTGCGGATTTCTGGTGGATACGGTTGTAAATATTGCGCTCTGCATAGAAAACTTCGAGCATCTGCGAGATGCTTTCCATATGTTCCATCTCATAATCCTGATACATGGTCAGTTCAATGGCAGAAAATTCGATCGGCCGTTTGTCTTTTCTTACGATCACCGGATGAAATTCGTTGTGGCGGATTTCATCAAAAAACCATGCAATGTGGTTTGCAAGATGGTGGATTTCATCATCGGTACAGGCCAAAAGAGACTGATCTGCATCCATCCCGGCCCGGTATGCCAGTTCGGATGCAACAAGCGGACTGACACCGGTAAATGATGTATAGATCGCTTTGCAGATGGACATCGGTTTTGCCTTAATGGCATCGCAGATCTGTGTGGCATCCATAGTCATGGCATTGAATTTGTCCTCCTGTGTGGCAGGAATAAAATACGGGCGGCCCGGAAGCACTTCGCGCAGGGAACTTACGGCAGAAGAGACATGCTTGATGCTGTCGATCATGGTGCCGTCCTCATCGCAAAAGATAATATTGGAATGTTTTCCCATCAGTTCAATGACAAGGGTCTTATGACAGATATCCCCCATTTCATTCAGGTGTTCAATCTTCAGATGGATGATGCGTTCCATATGGGGCTGGGTAATGCTTATGATCCGCCCGTTTGCGATATGTTTGCGTAAAACCATACAAAATGTAGGCGCCTGCAGGGGACTTGTCTTGTTGGTGTCCGTCAGATATAAAAAAGGAAGGGAAGCGTTTGCTGAAATGGATACACGGAACTGTCCGCTGCTTCCTTTGCATGTCAAAAGCAGCTCGTCATTTTCGGGCTGCGCAATTTTACTGATTTTTGTATTTAAAATCGTCTGGTTCAGTTCATGGACTAAACCTGCGATTACGATTCCGTCAAAAGCCATGGAAATTCTCCTGTTCATGATTATAGTGTTTTTCAAACTCATGAATCATTATAGTAATTTCCACGTCTTTTGTCTATATGCAGAAAGTGGATATCTTTTGTATACATTTTTTGCAAGAACATTTGACGAAACGGCAAAGAAGCATTATAATACATTTATCTATGCATAGATATGTGCATGATATTTGGGAGAAAGTAAAATGATTAAAAGCATGACCGGATTTGGGCGCTGTGAGATTGCAGATGAAAAACGCAAATTTACCGTGGAACTGAAATCCGTAAATCACCGGTATCTTGATGTAAACATGAAGATGCCGAAAAAGTTAAATTTTTTTGAGAGTGCGATCCGCAGTCTGTTAAAAAAATATATTGAACGAGGCAAAGTGGATCTGTATATTTCCTATGAGGACTATACGGAGGACAATTATGCACTTAAGTATAATGAGGGACTTGCCGGTGAGTATTTAAAATATCTGAATGCCATGGCAGAAACATTCCATCTGGAAAATGATGTGCGGGTAAGCACACTGTCCCGTTATCCGGATGTCTTTGTTATGGAAGAACAGGAAATGGACGAAGAAGAGCTCTGGAATGGATTGCAGAAGGCAATCTGCGGAGCATGTGAACAATTTGTTGAGACCCGTATCCGGGAAGGCGAGAACTTAAAGAAGGATCTCTGTGAGAAGTTAGATGACCTGCTTGCCGGAGTGGATTTCATTGAGGAGCGTTCTCCGCAGATTATGCAGGAATACCGCAGCCATCTGACGGAAAAGATCCAGGAACTTTTGGGAGATACCCAGATCGATGAGGGAAGAATTGCGACAGAGGTTACGATCTATGCAGACAAGGTGTGTGTGGATGAAGAAACCGTGCGTCTGCGCAGCCATATTACCTCGATGAAGGAGACACTTTCAGAGGGAGGTCCGGTAGGACGCAAACTCGATTTTATTGCACAGGAGATGAACCGTGAAGCAAATACGATTCTCTCAAAGGCAAATAATATTGAAATTTCAGATGTGGGAATTAATCTGAAGACCGGAATCGAAAAGATCCGCGAACAGATCCAAAATATAGAATAAAGGAAGCGCGTTATGGAACAGAAAGGAAAGTTAGTTGTTATTTCCGGATTTTCCGGAGCGGGCAAAGGAACTCTGATGAAAGCACTGCTGGCAGCACATCCGGACAGGTATGCACTGTCGGTTTCCGCAACTACCAGAGATCCGAGACCGGGAGAAAAAGATGGTGTGGATTATTTTTTTGTGACGGACGAAACGTTTGATTCCATGATTCAGAAGGATGATTTTTTAGAATATGCAAAATATGTCAGCCACTCTTATGGAACTCCTCGTTCTTATGTGGAGGAAAATTTAAATCTCGGAAAGAATGTAATTTTAGAGATTGAGATACAGGGAGCATTAAAAGTAAAAGAAAAAATAAAAGATGCTGTCCTGATGTTTGTTACGGCACCGGATGCCGGGACACTGCGTGACCGTCTGGTCGGACGCGGTACAGAGACTCCGGAGGTCATTGCGGCACGGCTTGCACGTGCATGTGAGGAATCCGAAGGAATCGAAAATTATGATTATTTAGTGGTAAACGATACGGTGGATCACGCATCGGCTTTGATTGATCAGCTGATCTGTGATGAGCAGTCACAAAATACCGGAAGGGATCAGGAGTATCGGGTATCTGCTAATATAGATTTTATTAATCAAATGAGAGAAAATCTCAAAAGCTTTTCGAAAGGAGAATGAATATGATACATCCATCTTATGTTGAATTAATGAAAGTTGTAAATGACGAGGGCGAAATCGGTGAAGAACCGGTGGTAAACAGCCGTTACTCCATCGTTCTTGCCACAGCAAAGCGTGCAAGACAGATCATTGCCGGAGCAAAACCACTGATTGATGATCCGGTCTGCAACAAGCCGCTTTCCATTGCCGTGGAAGAGTTATACCGCGGAGAAGTAAAGATTGTACCTGGAGAGGACGAAAACTAAGAAATACCAAAAGGGAGTGACAACTGTCATTCCCTTTTTCAAGTGAGAGGTTATATGAAATTATTATTTGTTTCACTCGGATGTGACAAAAATCTGGTAGATTCCGAGTACATGATCGGTATGCTTACCAGTCATGGAATTGAACTGACGGATGATGAAACGGAAGCGGATATCATTATTGTCAACAGCTGCTGTTTTATCGGCGATGCAAAAGAAGAAAGCATTAACACCATTCTGGAAATGGCAGAGCAGAAAAAAACAGGCTGCTGTAAATCACTCATTGTCACCGGCTGCCTGACACAGCGTTATCAGGATGAAGTGAAAAAAGAAATACCGGAAGTAGATGCTATTTTAGGAACCAATTCCTATGATTCCATTGTAGAGGCACTCGAGGAGACCCTGCAGCATAAATTTTATAAAAATTTTCATACGCTCAGCGGACTGCCGCAGCTGTCGACCAAACGGACGGTTACGACAGGTGGACATTATGCATATCTGAAAATTGCAGAGGGATGCAACAAAAACTGCACCTACTGTGTGATCCCGTCTGTGCGCGGACGTTACCGCAGTGTTCCGATGGACGAGCTGGTTACGTCAGCAGAAGAACTGGTTGCAGGAGGCGTAAAGGAACTGATCCTTGTTGCGCAGGAGACAACGCTTTACGGTGTGGATCTGTATGGGAAAAAATGCCTGCATGAATTGTTAGACCGCCTGAACGGGATTTCCGGTCTGTTCTGGATTCGTATTATGTACTGTTATCCGGAAGAAATCTATGAGGAACTGATTGATTCCATGATTAGGGATAAGAAGGTCTGTCATTATCTGGACATGCCGGTTCAGCACTGCAACGATACGATTTTGCAGCGTATGGGAAGAAAAACAAATAAAAAAGAACTGATCGAGAGAATCCATTATTTGAGAAAACGTGTCCCGGATATCACTTTGCGGACCTCTTTGATCTGCGGATTCCCCGGGGAGACAAAAGAGCAGCACGAAGAACTGATGCAGTTTGTCAATGATATGGAATTTGACCGTCTCGGAGCGTTTACTTATTCCGCGGAGGAAGGAACACCGGCAGCGGAAATGCCGGATCAGGTGCCGCAGGAACAAAAAGAAGAATGGCAGGCAGATGTCATGGAACTTCAGGAAGAAGTGATTTTTGACAGGAATGAAGCCATGAAAGGTACGGTTTTGTATGCGTTTATCGAAGGACAGGTTGCGGATGAAAACAATACCTACGTCGGCAGAACCTACCGGGATGCGCCAAATGTAGACGGATATATTTTTATCAATACAGACGAAGAACTTTTAACCGGAGATATTGTGAAGGTGGAAGTTACCGGTGCATATGAATATGACCTGATCGCTACGATTGTAAAATAGGAGGAACAATTATGAATTTACCAAATAAATTAACGACTTTCCGTGTGATTCTTATTCCGTTTTTTGTATTTTTCCTGTTAGCTCCATACTTTGAAGGATACGGAAATTACATTGCGCTTGTTATTTTTATTGTCGCAAGCCTGACCGATTTTCTGGATGGAAAAATTGCAAGAAAGTACAATCTTGTAACAAATTTCGGAAAGTTTATGGACCCGCTGGCAGACAAGCTTCTGGTCTGCTCTGCACTGATCTGTTTGATTGCACTGGACAGAATTCCGGCATGGATTGTGATTGTGATTATTTCCCGCGAGTTTATTATCAGCGGATTCCGTCTGATTGCTGCAGACAATGGTGTAGTGATCGCTGCAAGCTACTGGGGCAAGTTTAAAACCGCATCCCAGATGGTCACCGTGATTCTTCTGGTACTGAATATTCAAAATACGGTATTTACAGTACTCGGAACGGTATTTATTTATATTTCCCTGGTACTTACCGTCGTATCTCTGATTGATTATATCGTAAAAAACAAAGAAGTATTAAAGGATCAGAACTAATGAAAATTGACAGACTTCTGGCAGAACACCAGCTGCTGGTGACGACAGCCGAGAGCTGTACCGGAGGACTGGTAGCGTCTGCACTGGTAGATATTCCGGGAATTTCCGATTATTTTAAAGAGGGATATATCACTTATGCTCCCGAAGCAAAAGAAAAGATACTGGGCGTATTGCCGGAGACCATTTCCGATTATGGTGTCGTGAGTGAACAGACCGCACAGGAGATGGCAAGAGGCGCTGCAAAACAGGCACACGCGGGATGTGCGGTGGCTACAACGGGGGTTGCCGGACCCGGGGGAGGAACTTTAAAGACTCCGGTGGGAACGGTCTGTTTTGGATGTTTTGTGCAGGGAAAGATATTTTCCGGGACAGAACATTTTACCGGTACAAGAAGTGAAATAAGACATGCGGCTGCGGCATATGCCATTGCATTTCTGGAGCGGTGTATCATCAAAACATATGGAGGAACCTTATGCGAATCATAGCAGGAACAGCGCGCAGCCTGCCGCTGAAAACAATTGAGGGGCTGGAAACGCGCCCGACAACAGACAAGATCAAAGAGACATTATTCAATATGCTGCAGAATGATGTGCCGGGATGTTATTTCCTGGATCTGTTTGCGGGCAGCGGTCAGATCGGGTTAGAAGCAATCAGCCGCGGAGCTTTGCATGCGGTTTTTATTGAGAATAACCGGAAAGCGGCCAAATGCATTGAAGATAATATTGCATTCACAAAATTTACGAAGGAATCCAGACTGCTTACCACGGATGTGATCAGCGGAATCAGCAGTCTGGAGGGAAAATATACATTTGATATTATTTTTATGGACCCGCCATACCGGCAGGGACTTGAAGAAGATGTGCTGCGTTTCCTTTCAAAATCAAGTGTGTTGAAACCTGACACCATGATTATTGTGGAAGCATCGCTGGATACGGATTTTTCTTATCTGGATGAGCTGGGATTTTCCGTGATAAAGTTCAAAAAATATAAGACAAACATGCATGTCTTTATTCAACAGAAGAGGGTATAACAAACATGAAAAAAGCAATTTATCCGGGAAGTTTTGATCCACTGACATTCGGACATATGGACATCATCAACCGTGCTTCAAGAATTGTGGATGAGCTGGTCGTCGGAGTGCTCAACAACAGCGCAAAAAATTCGTTGTTTTCTTTAGAAGAACGTGTTAGTATGATAGAAGAGATGACAAAGGATATTCCAAACGTTACGGTGGCGTCCTTTGATGGTCTGTTGGTAGAGTTTATGAATAAAATAGATGCTACCATTATCGTGCGTGGGCTTCGTGCAGTGACAGATTTTGAGTACGAGCTGCAGATCGCACAGGCGAACCATGTGCAGGATTCTAATATTGAAACCATTTTCCTGACAAGTGATCTTTCTTATTCCTATTTAAGTTCGACAATTGTCAAGGAATTTGCGTCCTACGGTGGAGATATTTCCAACTTTGTACCGGAACGTTTTATTGAACGGATTTATAAGAAATATGAGAACAGATAGGAGAGATTTTCACTATGAGCAGTAAGATGGAACAGATTATTGAGGAAATCGAAGAGTATATTGATGGCTGTAAATTCCAGCCGCTCTCAAGTACAAAGATTATTGTCAACAAAGAAGAATTAGAAGAACTTATTGCGGAACTTCGCGCCAAAACACCGGAAGAAGTAAAGCGTTATCAGAAGATTATCAGCAATAAGGAAGCAATTTTAGCAGATGCACAGGCGAAGGCGGATCAGATCATTGCACAGGCACAGGTGCAGACCAACGAACTTGTCAGCGAGCATCAGATTATGCAGCAGGCATATGCACAGGCAAATGAAGTTGTTATGATCGCAACCAAGCAGGCTCAGGAAATTTTAGACAATGCTACCAATGAGGCAAACAGTCTGCGTGTCAGTGCCATGGGATATGCGGATGACCAGCTGCATGAGATCGAGGAGGTTTTGTCTAATTCCATCGAGACTTCTCAGGCGCGGTATGACAGTCTGATTTCTTCACTGCAGGGGTTCCTTGATGTAGTGACAAAGAACCGGGCACAGCTGTTTCCACAGACAGAAGCAGCAGAGGAGGCAGCCGCTTCTGCCGGACAGGCAGCAGAGTCTGCAGAGGAGCCGCAGATTACCAATATTTCAGCTTCAGATGAGGATGCCCAGGAAGAGTAAAGGAATACAGCATCCAACGGTTAACAGTAAGAGGATTATTTTCTGTAATACATAGTTCCGGAGCGAGAGGCCGGTCTGGTGAAGGATGGAAGAGACCTGAAAAATGCCGGACAATCCTCCCCATGACAGGAATAACACTGCCAGAAGAGATTTTATCTGTCTGGTGCAGGCAGAGGTGGAAAGCAGCGCAACACCGTTTGTAACTTCTAAGAATCCGGTGGCGGCCAGCGAAAACCAATGCGCCGGAAACGGCAGTGTCTGCAGCATTTCGCAGAAAATGGAAAACAGGATGATATAGCCGCATATTTTGATCAGGGTTTCAAATCCGTGAATGATGCCGGCATCAATGATTTGCATATCCATATGAAATCTTGATGCCGTTTCTTTTTGTGTAGAAGAAGGGGTTCTGTGATATAATAACAGCATACTCATTCCATACAAAAACGGAATGCCATAGATCAGAAAAACGTATACAGGAGATAACGGAAGCTGCAAAATTTCCTGGATGGCGGTTATGACAAATACGGGACTTAAGTTGTTTGTAAAGCAGCATAGAGCAGAGGCTTTTTCCCGGGAAATATAGTTACTGCTGTAAAAGTCGGCAGTCAGTTTGCAGCCGATGGGAAATCCAAACAAAAAACCACACAGTACGATGTAGCAGACAGAAAATTTTTTCGGAAGAATTTCACTGCGCAGAATGACATACGAGAGGACACAAAAAGGGAGCAGTGTCGGAAGAATCTGTGTAAACCACAGCTGCAGCCCTTGTTTTGATGCCGAGACTGCTGCGTGGGGGAAACAGATAAAAAACAAAAACAGTATGCAACAGAGAAGAGTAAATACAAATTTTTTCATGATACAGTTTATGTGAGACAGGAGGAGTATATGAGTACATTAGAGCATTTATATCCGGAAAGGGTATTTTATTATTTCAAGCAGATCGCAGCAATTCCACATGGATCGGGAAACACCAAAGCGATCAGTGATTACCTGGTAAAATTTGCAAAAGAACACGCACTGACCTGGTATCAGGATGAAGCAAACAATGTGGTTCTTGTCAAGGAAGCATCCAAAGGTTATGAAAAGGCTCCGGCGATCATCATTCAGGGACACATGGATATGGTCTGTGAAAAAGAAAAAGACTGTAATCTTGACATGGATAAAGAAGGGCTGCGCCTGTATGTAGATGGAGATTTCCTGAAGGCAGAAGGGACAACGCTTGGCGGAGATGACGGAATTGCAGTGGCATATGCGCTGGCAATTTTGGAATCAGATGAAATTTCCCATCCGAAATTAGAAGTTGTGATTACCGTGGATGAAGAAATCGGAATGCTGGGGGCGGCTGTCATGGATCTGTCTATGCTGACCGGACATACCATGTTAAATATTGACAGTGATGAAGAGGGAATTTTCCTGACCGGCTGTGCGGGCGGTATGGCATTAAATGTTTCCATTCCCGTAACCCGTGTCAGACAGACGGGAAAGAAACTTTCTCTTATTGTGACCGGGCTTTCCGGCGGACATTCCGGCAGTGAGATCGATAAAGAACATGGAAATGCAGATCTTTTGATGGGACGCCTGCTGTATGGAATCTTTTCGCGTTCCCCGTTTGGAATTCTCACTTTGCATGGTGGGTTAAAGGACAATGCAATTCCAAGAGAATGTGAGGCAGAAATCCTGATTCCGGCAGAAAATACGCAGATTGTCTGTGAATATGTAAAAGAACTGAATGAAATATTAAAAAAAGAACTGGTGGAAACAGATCCGGGCGTGCAGGTGCTGATAGAAGAACAGGGCAATGCTGAAGCGGAAATATTAGATTATCATTCGGTAAGCCGTGTGATTTTTTATCTGCGCAATGTGCCAAACGGAATTCAGCATATGAGCCAGCTGTTAAACGGTCAGGTAGAAACTTCCTTAAATCTTGGAATTCTGGAATTAAAAGAAGATGCCTTGACGTCGCTTACTTCGATCCGAAGCAGTGTAAAAACCCGCAAAGAAGATCTGTGTGCACGTGTTACGATGCTTGTGGAGATGCTTGGAGGAGAAGCAGAAGTGGAAGGTGATTATCCGGCGTGGGAGTATCGCACGGATTCTGCGCTGCGTCCGCAGGTAGAAAAAGTATACGAAGAGCTGTTTCATAAAAAACCTGTATTTTCCACGATTCATGCAGGGCTGGAGTGTGGCCTTCTTTCTGAAAAAATTCCGGATCTCGACTGCGTTTCTTTCGGACCGGACAATTTTGACATTCACACGCCAAAAGAGCATTTATCCATTTCTTCTACCGCAAGAGTATGGGATTTCCTTGTTGCATTTCTGCAGCAGGCAAACGTATGATTCGCCTGGACAAATTCCTGGCGGATTCCGGCGTCGGCACACGCACCGATGTGAAAAAACGAATCCGCGAGGGGCGAATTACGGTAAATGATGCGGTGGCAAAGAAACCGGATCTTAAGGTTGATCCGGAACAGGATCAGATTCTGTTTGATCATCGTCCGGTGATTTATGAGAAGTATTCCTATTATCTCTTTCATAAACCGGCGGGCTGTGTGACGGCAAGATGTGACCGGTTAAACCGGACGGTTATGGATTTCTTCCCGGAGTCCATGCGAAAAGAGTTTGCACCGGTCGGAAGACTGGATAAGGATACGGAAGGTTTTTTGCTGATTACAAATGACGGAGAACTCACGCATCGCCTGCTGTCACCGGCATACCATGTCAAAAAAACGTATTTTGTACAGGTAGATCAGAAAATTCCAGATACGACGGCAGGACAATTTGCAGAAGGCGTGGACATCGGCGATGAGAAGCGCACACTTCCGGCAGATCTCAAAATCCTTGGGGACCGTGAGGCGGAACTTACGATTTCGGAAGGCAGATTTCACCAGGTGAAGCGTATGTTTGCGTCGGTTGGATGTAAGGTGACATATCTGAAACGGATCTCCATGGGAACACTTACACTTGGAACATTAGAAAAGGCAACTTACCGTAAACTTACGGAACAGGAACTGGCTTCCCTGAAAAAAGAAGCGGAAAATAAACAATCATCAGGAGTATAAAATTATGTACGAAGGGTATCTGCCGATTTCAAAACAGGATATGCAGGAACGCGGGATTAAACAGCTGGATTTTGTATATGTGTGCGGAGACGCATATGTAGATCATCCGTCTTTTGGTCATGCAATCATTGCCAGACTGCTGGAGGCACATGGCTATACGGTGGGCATCATTGCGCAGCCGGACTGGAAGGATGATGCTTCTATTTCCGTGCTTGGTGTTCCAAGACTTGGCTTTTTGGTTTCTGCCGGAAATATGGATTCTATGGTGAATCATTATTCGGTATCCAAAAAACGCCGTGCAACCGATTCCTATACCCCGGGAGGCGTAATGGGAAAGCGACCGGATTATGCTACCGTGGTGTACTGTAATCTGATCCGGCATACATACAAGAAGACCCCGATCATTATCGGTGGAATTGAAGCCAGTCTGCGCCGTCTGGCACATTATGATTACTGGTCCAACAAGGTGAAACGTTCGATCCTGCTTGATTCCGGTGCAGATCTGATTTCTTATGGAATGGGAGAACACAGTATCATTGAAATCGCAGATGCATTGAATGCCGGAATCGATGTGCATGATATTACCTTTATTGACGGAACCGTATTTAAAACAAAAAACCGTGATCTGATCTATGATGCCATCGAGTTACCGGATTATGATGAGATCAAAGAAAATAAGCGTTCGTTTGCGCAGAGTTTTTTTAAGCAGTACTGTAATACAGATCCATTTTCCGGAAAGCGCCTGTTTGAGCCTTACGGTGGAACCACATTTGTTGTGCAGAATCCACCGGCAAAGCCATTGACACAGACGGAAATGGATGAAGTCTATGCACTTCCGTATATGCGGAATTATCATCCGTCATATGAAAAAGACGGAGGGGTTCCTGCGATCCGGGAGATTAAGTTTTCCCTGATCAGCAACCGCGGATGTTTTGGTGGATGCAGTTTCTGTGCGCTGACGTTTCATCAGGGCAGAATTATCCAGACGAGAAGCCATGAGTCGATCATTGACGAGGCAAAACAGATCATTCAGGAACCGGACTTCAAAGGGTATATCCATGATGTCGGGGGACCTACGGCGAATTTCCGTGCACCGGCATGCAAAAAGCAGATGACGAAGGGAGCCTGTCCGACGAAACAGTGCCTGTTCCCAAAACCATGTAAGAATCTGGAAGTAGACCATAAGGATTACATTGCCCTGCTGAAAAAGCTGCGGGTGCTTCCGGGTGTGAAAAAAGTATTTATCCGTTCGGGTATCCGGTTTGATTATCTGATGTATGATAAGGATCGTACATTTTTGCGGGAACTGTGCGAGCATCATGTGAGCGGGCAGTTGAAGGTGGCACCGGAACATATCAGCAATACCGTTTTACAGAAACTGGGAAAGCCAAGTGTGGAAGTGTATAACAGTTTTGTAAAAGCGTATAAAGATATGAATAAAAAAATCGGAAAAGAGCAGTATCTTGTGCCGTATCTGATGTCTTCCCATCCGGGATCGACGCTGAAAGAAGCGGTTGAACTGGCAGAGTATCTGCGGGATTTAGGTTACATGCCGGAACAGGTACAGGATTTTTATCCGACACCGTCAACGATTTCTACCTGCATGTATTATACAGGACTGGACCCGCGGACAATGGAACCTGTATATGTGGCAACCAATCCGCATGAAAAAGCCATGCAGCGTGCACTGATCCAGTATCGCAACCCGAAAAATTACGATCTGGTACATGAAGCATTAATCAAAGCAGGACGTCAGGATCTGATCGGATTTGATTCCAAATGTCTGATCCGTCCGCGCCGGCCGAAAAAAGACGCGGGTACTTCCTACCGGTCATCCAGACAGGGAAAGAAGGCACCGGCAGGCAAGGCTGCTGCCGGAAAGATGGTGACCGCAAAACACAAAAAGAAAACCATCCGCAACATCCATAAAAAGAAGTAGGAAACGTTATGAAAACATTTACCATCGGCACGAATGATGCCAACCAGCGGTTTGATAAATATTTAAAAAAACTGCTGCCCAATGCATCGGTCAGTTTTTTATATAAGATGCTTCGAAAAAAGAATATTACTTTGGACGGGAAAAAAGCGACCGGGAAGGAGACGCTGCAAAAAGGCGCGCAGGTAGCGGTGTTTTTCAGTGATGAAACACTGCATAAATTTATGCAGGATACAAAAAAACTGCAGGAAGAGTTTCACATGCTGCAGCGTCTGCCAATGAAGGGGCTTTCCATCATTTATGAAGATACGGATATTCTCATCGCGGATAAGCCATACAATATGCTTTCCCAGAAAGCAAAAGAACAGGATCTGTCTGCCAATGAATATCTGCTCGGCTATCTGATCCGGAGCGGGGCACTTTCTCTGGAGACATTCGGCACGTTTCGTCCGTCAGTGTGCAACCGGCTGGACCGCAATACGACAGGACTTCTTCTGATGGGCAAAACGCTTGCCGGCGCGCAGATGCTTTCCGAGGGGCTGCGGGAACGTACCATTCATAAATTTTACCGTGCCATTGTATCCGGGAACGTTACAAAACCGGTACATCTGTCCGGATGGCTTATCAAAGACGAACATACCAATCAGGTAAAGATTCTGACACAGGAACAAAAAGATGCTGTACGGATTGAGACTTCTTATACGTCCGTACAGGCGAAAGGAACATGCAGTCTGTTGGAAATCTGCCTGATTACCGGAAAAACACATCAGATTCGTGCACATCTGGCATCTGTCGGTCATCCGGTTATCGGAGATCGCAAGTATGGGGACCCGTCAGTGAATCACAAATTTTATGGTACCTTTCATGTGGATCATCAGCTGCTTCATGCGTATCGTCTGGAATTTCCGGACGGAAGAGTTTTTACTGCTCCGATGCCCGAAATATTTAAAGAAATTATGGAAAAGGAGCGTGGATAGCAGATGCCGACCTGGAATTCAAGGGGACTGCGCGGATCAACACTGGAGGATCTTTTAAACCGTACAAACGAAAAATATGCACACAACGGCCTGGCGCTGATCCAGAAGATCCCGACACCGATTACTCCTATTAATATTGATAAAGAAACCAGACACATCACACTTGCCTATTTTGAACAGAAAAGTACCGTAGATTATATTGGAGCTGTACAAGGAATTCCGGTGTGTTTTGATGCAAAAGAATGCAACACCGACACCTTTCCGCTTGCCAATGTTCATCCGCATCAGGTGGCTTTTATGGAGCAGTTTGAAAAGCAGGAGGGAATAGCGTTTCTTCTGATATCTTTTACGCACAGGGAGGAATTTTATTATCTACGTTTTTCCGATCTGGAGAAGTTCTGGAACCGGGCTCTGGATGGTGGACGGAAAAGCTTTCGGTATGAGGAGCTGAATCCGGCCTATTTTCTGCCAAAGGTATCAGGGGTACTGATTCCCTATCTTCAGGTTCTCCAGAAGGATTTAGAGGACAGGGATTGACAATCTTTGGAATATTTCTTATAATAGCGTTGTTTCATGTGCTACCAAATTATCACGGTATCACTTTAAAATAGTAAAGCGAGAGGTTCGATTATGACAGACCAGATGTTACATACGCCGGACGGAGTCCGGGATATTTATAACGGAGAGTGCAAACAGAAACTACTGTTGCAGGAGAGATTACACGATGTATTGCGTCAATATGGATATCGTGATATTCAGACACCAACGTTTGAATTTTTTAATATTTTTGGAAAAGAAATCGGTACAACACCATCCAAAGATCTGTATAAGTTTTTTGACAAGGACGGAAGCACGCTGGTACTTCGTCCGGATTTTACTCCATCTATTGCAAGAAGTGCTGCAAAGTACTATACCGAGGATGATATGCCGGTAAAACTTTGTTATATGGGAAACACGTTTATCAATTCCAACGCGTATCAGGGACGCTTAAAGGAAACGACACAGTGCGGTGCGGAGCTGATCGGAGACGGAACGGTTGCTGCTGACGCAGAAATACTTGCCATGGTAGTGGAGTCCCTTCTTTCGAGCGGACTGAAAGAATTTCAGATCTCGGTGGGACATGCACAGTTTTTCCGCGGGCTGGCAGAGGCGGCAGGACTTGATGAGGAACAGCAGCAGGAATTAAGAGAACTGCTTGCCAATAAAAATTATTTCGGTGTGGAAGAAATGGTAGAGGGAATGCATTTAAATGACACGTTAAAGAAACTGTTTTCCCTTCTCGGAAGTTTTGAGACACAGGTAGAAGAACTTGCTGAGGCAAAGTCTCTTGCTTCGGATTACCCGAACATTCTTTCCGCAATTACTGATCTGGAAAAACTCGGATCGTTTCTGCGGTTATACGGAATTGAAAAATACGTTTCGTTTGAACTCGGAATCATCAGCAATTACCATTATTATACCGGTATTATTTTTGCAGGATATACATTTGGAACAGGAGAACCTGTGGTAAAGGGAGGACGCTATGACAGGCTGCTTACATATTTCGGAAGAAAAGCACCGGCCATTGGTTTTGCCATTGTTGTGGACCAGCTTCTTTCCGCTCTTTCCAGACAAAAGATCACACTTCCGTCCGAAGAGAAAAATCAGATGATCGTTTACGCGGAAAATAAGATTGCGGAAGCAGTAGAAAAAGCGAAAGAACTTCGCGCTCAGGGAATTTCGGTTTCTCTGATCCAGATGCAGGAAGGCCGGAGCAAAGATGATTATCTGAGCTATGCCATGAAGGATCACGTTTCAAAAGTAGAATTTATAGAGGAAGCATAGGAGGAGATCATGGAAGAAAAGAGATATCTGACGTTTGCACTGGGAAAGGGACGTCTGGCAAAAAAGACACTCGAACTGTTTGAAAAAATAGGAATCACCTGTGATGAGATCCGTGATCCGGATACCCGTAAACTGATCTTTGTCAATGAGGAACTTGGACTTCGGTTTTTCCTTGCCAAGGGACCGGATGTGCCTACATATGTAGAGTATGGTGCAGCCGATATTGGAATTGTCGGAAAAGACACGATTTTAGAAGAGTCGAGAAATATTTATGAAGTGCTGGATCTTGGATTCGGAAAATGCAAAATGTGCATCTGTGGACCGGAAAGTGCTGCGGAACTTTTGCAGCATCATGAACAGATCCGTGTGGCAACCAAGTATCCGCGGATTGCCAAAGATTATTTTTATAACAAAAAACATCAGACGGTTGAAATTATCAAGCTGAATGGTTCCATCGAACTTGCACCGATCGTTGGACTATCAGAGGTAATCTGTGATATAGTAGAGACAGGTACGACCTTGCGTGAAAACGGGCTGACGGTGTTAGAGGAAGTTTGTCCGCTTTCTGCACGCGTGGTCGTAAACCAGGTAAGTATGAAAATGGAAAATGAACGAATCACAAAACTGATCCGCGATTTGAAAAAAGTCATTTAGGAGGGACATCATGAGAATTTTAAAACTTACAGAGGATACCAGAAAAGATATTCTGCAGAATCTCTTAAAAAGAAGCCCGAATAATTACGGTGAGTTTGAAGGCCGTGTAAACGCCATTATTGAAGAAGTGCGAAATAACCGCGATCAGGCAGTTTTTAATTATACCAAGCAGTTTGACGGCGCGGACATCAATGCCGGCAATATTCTTGTAACAGAAGAAGAGATTGCCGAGGCCTATGAACAGGTTGACACGACATTGCTTGCAGTGATCCGCAAGTCTCTTGTAAATATCAAAAAATATCATGAAAAACAGGTACAGAATTCCTGGTTTACGACAGAGGACGGTATCATTCTTGGACAGAAAGTTACCGCACTTGCGACGGTTGGTGTCTATGTTCCGGGCGGAAAGGCCGTGTATCCTTCTTCCGTACTGATGAATGTTCTTCCGGCAAAAGTTGCGGGAGTAGACCGTATTGTAATGTGTACGCCACCAGGCAAAGATGGAAAAGTATATCCTTCCACTCTGGTTGCAGCCAAAGAAGCCGGAGTTGATGAGATCTATAAAGTCGGTGGAGCACAGGCAATTGCTGCCATGGCATTTGGAACCGAAAGTGTGCCAAAGGTTGACAAGATTGTCGGACCGGGAAATATTTATGTCGCACTTGCCAAAAAAGCAGTGTTTGGTTATGTCAGCATTGATTCCATTGCAGGACCGAGTGAGATTTTAGTGCTTGCGGATGAGACTGCAAATCCACGCTATGTTGCAGCGGATCTGTTATCCCAGGCAGAACATGATGAGATGGCATCTGCAATTCTGATCACCACAAGCCAGAAACTTGCAGAAGAAGTATCTGCAGAGATTGATCAGTTTGTCGCAGAACTTTCCAGAAAAGAGATCATCCAGAAGTCCTTGGACAATTACGGATATATTCTTGTGGCAGATAATATGGAAGAAGCAATTGATACCGTAAATGCGATTGCATCCGAACATATGGAAATCGTCACAGCAGATCCGTTCCACGTAATGACAAAGATCCGCAATGCCGGTGCTATCTTTATCGGAGAGTATTCCTCCGAGCCGCTTGGCGATTACTTTGCCGGACCAAACCATGTTCTTCCGACAAACGGAACGGCCAAGTTCTTTTCCGCACTTTCCGTGGATGATTTTATTAAAAAGTCCAGCATTATTTCTTACTCACGGGAAGCGCTTGAAAAAGTACATAAAGATATTGAGCAGTTTGCAGAATGTGAGAAACTGACCGCACATGCAAACTCCATCCGCGTTCGGTTTGAGTAGTATATGGGAAAGAAAGTCTAAAAGGAGCAGATTATGGAAAAAAGACAGATCAGCACAACACGCAAAACAAAAGAGACGGACATTCAGGTGACTTTAAATCTGGATGGAAGCGGTATTTCCCATATTGAGACAGGCATTGGATTTTTTGATCATATGCTGGAGGGATTTTCCAAGCACGGTTTCTTCGATCTGCATATGGAATGTGATGGAGATCTTCAGGTCGACAGCCATCATACGATCGAAGACTGCGGAATCGTACTTGGAGATGCGATCAAAAAGGCATTGGGGGACAAAAGCGGAATCAAACGATTTGGAAGCTGTATCCTTCCGATGGATGAGACACTTGTTTTGTGTGCGGTAGATCTATCCGGACGTCCATATCTTGTATTTGACGGCGAATTTACTACGGAGCGTCTGGGAACGCTTGATACCGAAATGATCCGTGAATTTTTCTATGCGGTCTCCTACAGTGCGGGCATGAATCTGCACATTAAGGTGTTAAGCCCCGGAAATAATCATCATATGGCAGAAGCGATGTTTAAGGCATTTGCCAGAGCTTTGGATGAAGCGGTTTCCCATGATCCGAGAGTAAAAGGAATTCTGTCAACGAAAGGAAGTTTGTAATACATGAAACAAAAAAACATTGTCGCGACGCTTTATTTAAAAGATGGTCATGCAGTAAGATCCATGACCGATTTTACGCCGGTAGATGCGAATGTTTATCGACTGTGCCAGTTATACAACGACAGTGGAGTTGACAAGATCATTATTTTTGACCTGTCTACCAGCGATGATGAGCATGAAAAGAATGTCAATACGATTCGAAACATCAATCGCAACATTGATATTAAAGTATGTGCAGGAGGAAACATTAACCGTCTGGAAGACATCAAAAAACTTTTGTTTGCGGGATGCCTTCAGGTGATTTTAAATGCTTCTAAGCCTTCGAGCATCGGACTGGCGGAGGAAGCCAGTACACGTTTTGGCAAAGACCGGATTCTGCTCTCTATCAACAATGTGGATTTTATTTTTAAGAATCAGGATTCGATTGAAAATACATTCCATGAAGCACTGGTGTTAAATCCGGAAATTCTGGATGCACTGGAAAATCTGACCAACATTCCGTATGTGGTGGAACTTCCGGATTATAATTTTGACGAGATCGTAAGGCTGCTGAAGCGGGAAAAAATCCGAGGAATTGCGGGTCCGTTCATCAATGATACTTCAACGGATATTATGAAGTTAAAGTCTTCTCTGCTTCAGGAAGGCATCAATATGTATAATTTTGCACCGGATCTGTCCTGGGAGGATCTGAAACTGAATTCGGACGGAATGGTTCCGGTCATTGTGCAGGATTACCGTACAGATGAAGTGCTGATGCTTGCATACATGAACAAAGAGGCGTTTGATACGACAATTAATCTCGGGAAAATGACCTACTGGAGCAGAAGCCGTGATGAACTCTGGACCAAAGGCCTGACTTCCGGGCATTTCCAGTATGTGAAATCCCTGACGGCTGACTGCGACTTTGATACGATTCTGGCAAAAGTCTCCCAGGTAGGGGCTGCCTGTCACACCGGAAACCGTACCTGTTTTTTCAATAGCATCGTACAAAAAGAGTATGTTGAGAAAAATCCGCTGAAGGTACTTGAGAGCGTGTATGATATTATCAAGGAACGTAAAGCACATCCGCAGGATGGTTCCTATACCAATTATCTGTTTGGGAAAGGAACCGATAAGATTTTGCAGAAACTTGGGGAAGAGTGTACGGAAATTGTAATTGCAGCGAAAAATCCGGAACCGGAAAACATCAAATACGAGATTTCCGATTTTCTGTATCACTGTATGGTGCTTATGGTGGAAAAAGGCATTACCTGGGAAGAGATTGCCAATGAACTTGCCCAGCGATAAAAAATAAATGTTAAGAGGTATCTATGAGAAAACTAGCTTTAAGTGACGAGATTCTGATGCAGATTGAAAAACCTGCACGCTATATCGGTAATGAGCTGAATTCTGTAGTAAAAGATGACACATCGCAGATTCGTTTTGCGATGTGTTTTCCTGATGTATACGAAATTGGTATGTCACATCTTGGAATTCAGATCCTATACGACATGTTTAACCGCAGAGAGGACACCTGGTGTGAACGTGTCTATTCTCCATGGCCGGATCTGCATAAAATTATGAAGGAGCAGAATATTCCGCTGTTCGGACTTGAGTCCCAGGAACCGGTCAAAAACTTTGATTTTGTCGGTCTGACTCTGCAGTATGAGATGTGCTACACCAATATTTTACAGATTCTGGATCTGGCACAGATTCCGCTTCTTTCGGCTGACCGTGGGGACGAAGACCCGATTATTTTAGGTGGAGGACCATGTTCTTATAATCCGGAACCGATTGCAGACTTTTTTGATTGTTTTTATATTGGAGAAGGGGAGACACAGTATGATACATTTTTAAATCTCTATAAGTCGATGCGGGCATCCGGACAGTATTCAAGAAAGACATTTCTGCATGAGGCGGCAAAAATAGAGGGCATTTATGTCCCGTCGCTGTATGAAGTCCGTTACAAAGAAGATGGCACGATAGCGGCATTTACTCCTGTTTATGATGATATTCCGGCAACCATCAAAAAGCAGGTGGATATGGATCTGACCGGCTCGGTTTATCCGGAAAAACCGGTGGTTCCATTTATCAAAGCAACACAGGATCGCGTGGTGCTTGAAATACAGAGGGGCTGTATCCGCGGATGCCGTTTCTGTCAGGCCGGCATGATTTACCGGCCAAACCGGGAAAAGGGCGTAAAACGACTGAAAGAACTTGCACAAACCATGCTTGCATCGACCGGCTATGAAGAGATTTCCTTAAGTTCTCTCAGTTCATCGGATTATTCCGATCTGGAGGAACTGATCAATTTCCTGATTGAGGAGTGTGACAAAAAACATGTCAATATTTCCCTGCCATCCCTTCGTATTGATGCCTTTTCCCTTGATATTATGCAGAAAGTGCAGGACATCAAAAAAAGCAGTCTGACATTTGCCCCGGAGGCAGGTTCCCAGAGACTGCGAAATGTCATCAATAAAGGTCTGACGGTTGACAATATTCTGACCGGTTCCCATGATGCGTTTGTCGGCGGCTGGAATAAGGTCAAACTTTATTTTATGCTTGGACTTCCAACGGAAACAGAAGAAGATATGCGGGCGATCCCGGAATTGGCAAACGAGATTGCCGCTTTGTATTATGACACCGTGCCAAAGGAACAGAGAAACGGAAAATGCCAGATTACGATCAGTACTTCCTTTTTTGTACCGAAACCTTTTACCCCGTTCCAGTGGGCTACCATGTTAGACCCATCGGATTATCTGGCGCGTGCAAAGATTGTCAATGATCATGTAAAGGAACAGTTAAACCACAAGAGTATCCGTTACAACTGGCATGAAGCCGATGTGACGGTATTGGAAGGAATTCTTGCGCGCGGAGACCGTAAGATTTCAAAAGCTATTCTTTATGTGTATGAACACGGCGGATTTTTCGATGCGTGGTCGGAATTCTTTCACTATGATCTGTGGCTGGAGGCATTTGCTGCATGTGGCATTGATATTGATTTTTATACCAAGAGAGCACGAAGCGACGATGAAATTTTCCCGTGGGATTTTATTGATGTCGGTGTGACAAAGGCATTTATGCTGCGTGAATGGAAAACCGCGCTCAGTGAGACGGTGACACCAAACTGCCGGATGCGCTGCTCCGGATGTGGTGCAAGACAATTTGGAGGAGGTGTCTGCTTTGAAAATCAGAATTAAATTTCGAAAATGGGGTGTCATGAAATTCATCGGACACCTGGATATGATGCGCTATTTTCAGAAAGCGGTCCGGCGTGCAAAGATTGATATTCGTTATTCGGAAGGATATTCTCCGCATCAGATTATGTCCTTTGCGGCGCCGCTTGGAGTCGGAATCACAAGCGATGGCGAATATTTTGATATTGAAGTCAATGAATCCATGACATCTAAGGAGGCAGTCGCTGCACTGAATGAAACCATGGTAGATGGTGTGGAGGTTACTTCCTATGTGAAACTGCCGGATAAAGCGAAAACCGCGATGTCAATTGTGGCAGCAGCGGATTACCGGCTGAGCTATAAAGAAGGGTACGAAAGTCCGTTTTCAACGGAAGAATGGAAAAGAATCGTCAAAGAACGGTTTTTGGACAGCCCACAGTTTACCATTATCAAAAAGACGAAAAAAAGTGAACGGGAAGTGGACCTAAAACCATTGGTATACGCGTTTTCCGTTGAAGAGGAGCAGGGACGCCCGGCATTTTTCCTGCAGGTTTCTACGGGCAGTGTGGATAATATCAAACCGGAACTGGTACTTTCATCGGTTTATCAGCTTTGTGGACTGGAATACTGCGAATCCGCAATCCAGATCCACCGGCTCGAAGTTTATGCGAGGGATGAACAGGGGCAGCTGGTTGGGCTTTCCGGCATGGGAGAGGAAATTGTTTAAATGAATCGGATCGTTGTCACAAAACTGGAACATCATCAGACAGAGTATCTTGCTTATCTGGTTTTGGATGAGAACCGGAAGCTGCAGGAACTTCAGGTTTTTGAACCGGAAGAAAATACTCTGCTGGATCATATTTATGTAGGATATGTAGAGAAGATTGTGCCCAATATTCATGCCGCTTTTGTGCGCATTGCGGATGGACAGAAATGCTATCTTCCGCTGAATGATGTGAAAAACCCGGTGTATACCAGAAAATTATCCAAAAAAGAAGCGCTCTGTGAAGGGGATGAGTTGCTGGTGCAGGTTGTAAAAGATGCGGTAAAAACCAAAGATCCGGTCGTAAGCACCAAGCTTGTAGTGCATGGACATTACTGTTTCCTTTCGACAGAGAATACCTGTCTTGGCGTTTCTAAAAAATTATCCCAGGAGGAATCAAAAAGACTGTCGGCTCTTTTAGAGAACACGTGTAAGGGTCATGAAGCAGAAGGGTACGGGCTGGTATTCAGAACCAATGCAGGGGCGGTTCCGGAAACCGAATTATGCGAAGATATCGAGCTGGTGCAGAAAGAATACCGGGCTTTAAAGAAGACCGGTACACATCAGAATGCCGGAGATCTGGTGTACCGGAATCTCCCCGGCTATCTGGCGCGGTTAAAAGCAGAAAATTTTGAAAAAACAGATCTGGTTCTTACGGATGGTCAGGATCTGTATCAGGAGATCTGTGCATACCTTCCCCATCTTGTGGAAGAAAAGAAAGTGCAGCTTTACCGGGATGATGCGGTCAGTCTTTCGACTTTATATCATCTGCGGGGCAATATGCAGGAACTGCTTTCTTCCAAAGTATGGCTTGATTCCGGAGCCAATATTATCATTGAATCTCTTGAAACCCTGACGGTCATTGATGTCAACAGCGGAAAAAACCTGTCCCGCCGGGAAGAGGCTTTATTTGCGATCAATGTTGAAGCGGCAAAAGAGATTGCACGGCAGCTTCGTCTGCGCAACATTTCAGGGATGATCCTCGTGGATTTCATCAATCTGAAAAAGAAAGAACAGCAGCAGAAGCTGATTTCCGTTATTCGGGAGGAATTACAAAAAGATTCGGTTCCCGCAAATTTTATCGATATTACCAGACTTGGTCTGGTGGAACTGACCCGGAAAAAAGTATACAAATCTTTGCGTGAAATTTTATCATAAACAGCTTGACGAACAGGTGGTCATGTGCTATTATACACTAGTATGCCGCACAGTGAGGTAAAAGTTTGCTTATTGGCAACACCGTAACTGGCGAGTAATGATAAATAGGAGGTGCCATATGTACGCAATTATAGCAACAGGTGGTAAACAGTACAAAGTATCCGAAGGCGATATCATTACCATTGAAAAGCTTGGAGTTGATGCTGGTGAGAAGGTTACTTTTGATCAGGTATTAGCAGTATCCGGAGACGATATGAAGGTTGGAAACCCAACAGTAGCCGGAGCAACTGTTGAAGCTTCTGTCATCAAAGAAGGCAGAGCAAAGAAAGTAATCGTTTACAAGTACAAGAGAAAAACCGGTTATCACAAGAAGAACGGACACAGACAGTCGTTCACCCAGGTTAAGATTGAAAAGATTAATGGATAATCGATAGGAATTGTTATATGATTACTATAACGATTTTACAGGATCATGAAGATGCAGTGGGATTTCACTGCATCGGTCATTCCGGATATGCGGAAGCAGGAAGTGATATTATCTGCGCAGGTGTTTCGGCACTTGTGATAAATACGATCAATTCCATAGAGACTTTCACAGAGGATTCTTATCATATTGATACAGAAGAGACATCCGGGCTGATTGATTTCAGACTTGATCAGAAAGCCGGTCATGATACACAGCTTCTGATGAAGTCCATGGTTCTGGGCTTACAAGGAATACAAAATGATTATGGGAATGAGTATATCATTCTTGATTTCAAGGAGGTGTAGGACATGTTGAATATGAACCTTCAGTTTTTTGCTCATAAAAAGGGAGTTGGTTCTACAAAGAACGGCCGTGATTCCGAGTCCAAGAGATTAGGAGCAAAGAGAGCAGACGGACAGTTCGTAAAGGCTGGCAATATTCTCTATAGACAGCGTGGTACAAGAATTCATCCAGGTGTGAATGTTGGTATCGGTGGAGACGACACATTATTTGCTAAAGTAGATGGTGTTCTTCGTTTCGAGAGAGTAGGAAGAGATAAGAAGCAGGCTTCTGTATATCCAGTAGACAACGAGTAGTTTACAAAACCCCGACTTTTTGAGCCGGGGTTTTATCGTTATGTAGGAGAGAGATTATGTTTGCAGACCGTGCAAAAATTATTATCAAATCAGGAAAAGGCGGAGACGGACATGTGTCCTTCCGTCGTGAAAAATATGTGCCGAACGGTGGTCCGGACGGTGGCGATGGAGGAAAAGGCGGAGATGTCATTTTCTTAGTAGACGAGGGAATCAATACGCTTGCAGACTATCGGCACAGACGAAAATTCGCAGCAGAACCGGGCGAAGAAGGTGGCAAGAAAAACTGCCATGGAAAAAATGGTGCAGATCTGATATTAAAAGTTCCGGAGGGAACAATTATAAGAGATGCGGCATCCGGAAAAGTAATTGCCGATATGTCAGGGGAAAATAAGCGTTCTGTCATTTTGCATGGCGGCCGTGGAGGACTTGGCAATCAGCACTTTGCAACTTCCACCATGCAGGCTCCAAAATATGCGCAGCCGGGACAGGAAGCCATCGAGATTGAAGTTCAGCTGGAACTTAAAGTGATCGCGGATGTGGGACTGGTTGGTTTCCCGAATGTCGGAAAATCCACCTTTTTATCGCGTGTGACCAATGCACAGCCAAAGATCGCCAATTACCATTTTACGACATTACAGCCAAATCTGGGTGTTGTTGACATGGAAGACGGAAACGGTTTTGTGATTGCGGATATTCCGGGACTGATTGAAGGTGCTTCCGATGGTGTCGGTCTGGGACATGAATTTCTCCGGCATATTGAAAGAACCAAAGTCATTATCCATATTGTGGATGCGGCCGGAACCGAAGGACGTGATCCAATTGCGGATATTCATGCCATTAACCGGGAACTGGATGCATATAATCCGGACTTGTTGAAGAAACCACAGGTAATTGCAGCAAACAAGATTGATGCAATTTATGGCAATGAAAACGAAATTATTTCTGCGCTTCGTGCAGAATTTGAGGAAAAAGAAGGCATTAAAGTGTATCCGATTTCTGCGGTGAGCGGTCAGGGTGTTCGGGAATTACTGTTTCATGTACGTGAACTTCTGGCAAAATGTCCGAAGGAAGCCGTTGTCTATGAGCAGGAATTTGATCCGGCACTTGGCTTCTTTAAGGATGAACCATATACAATTACCCGAGCAGAAGACGGTGCCTTTGTTGTAGAGGGTCCAAAGATTGAAAAAATGCTTGGATATACCAATATGGATTCCGAAAAAGGATTTTTATTCTTCCAGAAATTCCTTCGGGAACAGGGCATCTTAAAGGAACTGGAAGAACAGGGCATACAGGATGGAGATACTGTCCGTATGTATTATAACGAATTTGATTATTATAAGTAACAGGAGGAAACGCTATGAACAGCAGACAGCGCGCCTATCTGGGAAGCCTTGCCAACAATATAGATCCGATCTTTCAGATTGGAAAAGCATCTCTGACACCGGAGATCATTGAAGCACTTGATGCCGCATTGGAAAAGAGAGAACTGATTAAAGTCTCTGTATTGAAAAACTGTATTGATGATCCGAAGGAGATCGCTTCTGTCATTGCAGAGCGTACACATTCCAATGTCGTAAAAGTAATCGGAAAGAAAATGATCTTTTACCGCAAGGCAAAGAAGAATCCAAAGATTAAACTTCCGGAATAAGACACATGAATATCGGAATATTAGGAGGGTCTTTTGATCCAATTCATAACGGACATCTTCATATGGCAAAATGTGCATACGAATCTTATGCACTGGATCAGGTATGGCTTATTCCCGCCGGACACTCTCCAAATAAGGATGAGCATGGGATGACCGACGCCAAAGACCGGTTTCAAATGTGTAAACTGGCCGCACAGCCGTATCCCTGGATGACGGTCAGCCGGTTGGAGCTTGACAGTGCCGAGAGAAGCTACACATACCGCACCATGGAGAAATTGTCGGAACAGTTTCCGATGCATCGTTTCTTCTTTATTATGGGTGGAGATTCTCTGGACTATTTTGAACAATGGAAACAACCGGAACGAATTGCCAAACTGGCTACCATTCTGGTGATCCCGAGGGATCTTTTTACCATCGCTGCACTGGAGAAGAAGATCCGTTTGTTGCAGGAACAATTTCCCTGTGATATCCGGATCGTTCCCTGTGAACGTTTTTTGATGTCTTCCACAAAGATCCGCCAGGCACTGATGAGAGGAGAATATCCGGAACATGCGTTTCCGGAAGAAGTATCTGCGTATATTCGCAGGCATCATCTGTATCAATCGTAAAGAAGTGGAGCAAAACGTATGGAACGAGAAGAAATACAAAAGAGATTGAAAAAAGAACTGGATAAAAACCGCTATGAGCATACGCTTGGGGTCATGTATACGGCAGGAAGCCTTGCCATGGCATATGGATATGATTATGAGAAGGCGATGATCGCAGGACTTCTGCATGATTGCGCCAAATGCCTCCCGACAGAGAAAAAGATTTCTCTCTGTGAAAAAAACGATATCCTGATTTCTAAAGTAGAGCGTGAAAATCCAGGACTTCTCCATGCAAAAGCAGGTATGGTTTTGGCAGAGGAAGCATATGGAGTAAAGGATCCGCAGATTCTTCATGCCATCAAGGTGCATACAACCGGAGAGCCGGATATGAATACATTGGATAAGATTATCTACATTGCCGATTATATTGAACCTTTAAGATGTGAAGCTCCCCATCTTTCGATCATAAGACAGATTGCCTTTTCGAATCTGAATCAGTGTATGGCAGAAATCTTATATGATACGCTGCATTATTTAAGCGGGAGAAAAGGCAGTGTAGACCCAACGACCCAGTTAACCTATCAATTTTATGAACCGTATGGAAAGGATCAGCCATGGAAACATTAGAAATCGTAAAGACCGCCGTAGAAGCGCTCAGAGATAAAAAGGCAGAGGATGTAACCGTTATTGATATTACAGGAGTTTCCTCTATCGCCGATTATTTTATTATTGCAAACGGAAACAACCAGAATCAGCTGACTGCAATGCAGGATGCTGTAGATGAAGCATTATACAAAGCAGGGCTGCATGCAAAGCAGATTGAAGGAAATAATAAGTCGACATGGATTCTGATGGACTATGAGGATATCATTGTGCATCTGTTTTCCAAAGAAGACCGTCTGTTCTATGATCTCGAACGCATCTGGAGAGATGGAAAGATCATTGAGATGTAATTCCAACAGGTATTTTGTGTAACAGACATGATTGATTATAAAGAGTGATTATAAATGAAAAGTGAGAGAATAACTTTTTTCCTACGGATATGAAAGGGAAGAAGGTTATTCTCTTTTTTTGTGACAAAATAATATAGCAGGTTATAAATATTAATAGAACAGATAAGTAGCTACCGAATTTCTGGAGAGTAATAGGAAACTACGAGATACTCGCCGCTGTGCAGTGTATTATCTTCCGAGATTCCATTCAGTTCGCACACCTCATCGATAAACTGCGCACGGGAGGTTCGGTCAGAGGCAGCATATTGATCGGCAAGAGACCACAAAGAATCTCCCTTTTGTAATTGGACACTTGTGTAATATTTATGAACCGGCTGTTCGGCTCTGGAACCGGCAAATGTAATAATACTGTTTCCAATCAGAATAACGGCGAAGATGACAAGAACACAGACCAGAACAATCACGCGTTTCTGGGTCTGAACGGTATGTTCTCTTCGGGTGAGGCTTTCATTTGCACGAGGTGAGATTTTTTCATTATATACCCTTTTCATAATAAATTCCTCCTGTTTTATCTGAAATCGAACATTTGTTTGTATAAGATAAATATAATACGCGAACATGTGTTTGTCAATAGAAAATACGAACAAATTTTCGGAATATACGTTTGCGTTCTATGTTGTAGTATGATAAACTAAGATCATAAAGAAATACGCCCGGAGGTAACGCATTATGGCATATGGAAAAATCTCAGATAAACAGAGAGAAATTCTGGAATATATAAAAAAAGAAATCTTAAACAAAGGATATCCGCCAACAGTCCGTGACATTTGTGAAGCGGTCCATTTAAAGTCCACATCATCCGTCCATTCCCACCTGGAGACACTTGAGAAAAACGGATATATCCGTCGTGATCCGACAAAGCCGCGTGCAATCGAAATCGTGGATGATAACTTCAATCTGACACGGCGTGAAGTGGTGAATGTCCCTATGATCGGGCAGGTAGCCGCCGGTCAGCCGATGCTTGCCGTTGAGAATATTGATGCCTATTTCCCGATTCCTGCAGAGTATATGCCAAATGCAGAGTCCTTTATGCTGAAGGTAAAGGGCGAGAGCATGATCAATGCAGGTATTTTTGACGGGGACAATATCATTGTGGAGCGCTGCAGTACTGCACAGAATGGGGAAATGGTTGTTGCTTTAGTCGATGATTCCGCAACGGTCAAGACTTTTTACAAAGAAGACGGGCATATCCGGCTGCAGCCGGAAAATGATGCGATGGATCCGATCATAGTTCCGGACTGTAAGATTCTCGGAAAAGTGTTTGGGGTTTTCCGGTTATTCCGGTAAAAATAAGCGTGCAAGTCAGAATGAAAAAACCGGAAAAATCATGAAAAAAATTTTAAACCATGCTATCACTGGTTGTTAAAGTTGCTTTTGTGATTGAGAAGATAAGAGCAATAAGATTATCATTAGCTGATCTTTCAAATAGATTAGGTAGCGCATCTTTAAATTCATCCATAGCAAAGATAGTATTTAAAATTTCCATAAGCTCATCATGAAATGCTGAAATTCCATTAAGTTACTTTGTAACAACGGGTATTTATAATGATTCTTATACAAATGAACCACATTTCTATGACATTGAGCATGAGACAGTGAATTCATTAGAAGAGATCGATCTTCCATAATGTTAGTGATATTGCTACAGAAAAAGTGACTTTTGGGGTAGCATAATATTGTAGGGATGATTTGATTAGGAGAAGACAATGATAATAAACGGACTTGGAATGAGGGAAATCTCTGCGGAGGAAGCAAGAAAAATTGGTGTAGATCTTACTTATGTCGGGGTCTGCAAGAAATTACGTAAACTAGCAAAACTTGATCGCTTGCAACTAGATGAAACAATGCATCGAAGTAATTTAAATTTACATCTGTTTAAATATATCAAGTATTGCGGGTTATCTCCACTTGAGTATATTAAGGAATATTTGTCCAATTTGCAACCATACATGATAGAAAGACGAAAAGATCAAGAAAAGCAAGAATCCTTTATTTGTGTAGTTGATAATATGTATCGTATATCTGTATATATTAAGGCTGATAATTCTTTTGGTGATGAAATGATCATATCATTTCATGAAGATAATATTAGGGGAGTTGCTAAAACAAATAGTCTTATTAAAAATACTAAAGATCGCTTGGTTCCCGTAATTGCAGACAGTTATGGTAGTATAAACAGGGAGAATGGCAATGTATCCGTAAAGCTGTTTGTTCAGCGTGGAATGAAAACCTTGCCTATAGATGTTATTGGCTTTAAATGTAAAGATGTTTTTATTGTGCGCGAAGGAGATATTGATCGTCAGTTTCTTGATTATTGTAACCAGTATATTCGGGATCTTTATACCAGCAATTTGAAACTTGACTTTGATCAGGTAGAAGTTTTCTCTATGCTACAGCAGATAAGTTTTACAAGTTATGGTAGAGATACTTTCTCATCGCTTTCATTGCTGATTGATTCAATTGCCATTCAGCAGGATAGCATTAGTAAGCAAACAGCCGACTTTGCTCTAGTAACATTTGCGCAGTCATTAAAATTAACAGAAAATCAAAAGAAAGAGTTAATTGAGCTTTTGAACGAGAAATATATGGTTTCAGATATTAAGTCTATTGATGACATTTTATATCGTATAAAGTCAGCTATGTATGCTACCAATGAAGATGCCAATTATTTTAAGGAGCTTGACACTTTAGATTCACCACAATCAATGAAATTAGATTGAGAATATGTCTCCCAGGCAATTTAAGTTCCTTTTTGAAATTATAGAATAATTTAGCAATTTTGAGAGAATACAGCAAAATCTCTAAAAATCAGTGAAAATTTGTGTCATTTCAAGACACGCAGAACCAGAAAATCCGTATTATTTGATAGAATATATATATCAAACCTTTAAAATATGATTGAATACCGAATAAGGGATACAAGTACCATGTTAAAATTATTTTATGTTATATTTATGAATCTGCATCGTGCACCATATATGATTCCTAGAATGCGGGCAGAAGCAGATCATCCGCAGCGCTATACGGAAGAACAGCGTTATTCGCTCGTGCAGCATGCCATTTATCTGATGAACAAGACGGGAAAAATTAATACTGTGGAGACCGGTGCGGAAAACCTGCCAAAGCAGGGAGGATACATGATGTATCCGAACCATCAGGGCAAATATGATGTGCTGGGTATTATGTATACCCATAAGTCTCCATGTTCTTTTGTGATGGACAAACGCAAGTCACATACGATACTTGTACGGGAGTTCTGTGATCTTGTACAGGCCAAGCGTCTGGAAAAAGATAATCCGAGGCAGGGAATCACCATTATCAATCAGGTGGCAAAAGAGGTGGCTGCCGGAAAAAAGTATATTCTTTTCCCAGAGGGCGGATACCGGTTTAACAATAAAAATAAGGTATGCGATTTCAAAGCAGGAAGTTTTAAGATCGCTTTAAAATCACATGCACCGATCGTTCCTATTGCACTGATTGATTCGTATAAGGTGTTTAACAGTTTTCATATCGGACCGATCACAACATATGTGCATTATTTAAAACCGATCTGTTACGAAGAGTATAAGGGAATGAAAACGCAGGAGATTGCCGATCTGGTAAAAATCCGGATTGAAGAAAAAATACAACAGGAAATGCAGGCACACAGGTAAAAAATTTCCTGTATCCTTTTTCAATGGGTACAGGAATTTTTACATTCTGATTACATATAATCATCATGATCGGCTTCGGAATCCCCGGAGATATTTTCTCTGGTATATACCCGTTTTTGATCTCGCTGTATTTCAACCAGCGCAGAGAGCTGTTCTTTTACATCCATGACATTTTTGATATTTTTAATTTCAAAATCGCCAAGGGTTTTGTCGGAAGAATTTACAAGAATGGTTCCCATTCCGAAAATCCGCTGAGACAATGATCTGGTCACGGTCAGATCCTGGACGCGGTACAGACGGACCTCATCCTGCCGCTGATTTAAAAAACCGCTTTTTACATAGAATCTTTCGTTGTCATAACTGTACACAGTGAAGGTAAGCGGAAGTCCGCACCAGATTCTTTTTCGTTCTTTCCATAATAAGTCCATTTCTTTTTGTCCTCCTTATATTTTCATAGAATTTTATTTTTTCTAAAAATTTTTTACCTCTTTTTTTACCTTTTTAAAAAGATTTTTACGTTTAGTCTTCACGAAGATGAACATATTTTGCGGCACTGCGGCGTCTGTCCTCTTCAATGGCAGCATAATGTTTTTTTGTTGTATTGACATCTTTATGACCAAGGACATCTGCAACCAGATAAATATCACCTGTTTCCCGGTAAAGAGAGGTGCCATAGGTGCTTCGCAGTTTATGTGGGGTAATATTCTTTAAGTTTGTGACAAGTTTTGCGTATTTCTTTACGAGATTTTCTACTGCACGGACCCCGATTCTTCGTTTCTGCATAGATAAAAACAGTGCGTTTTCATCCCCGGAAACCGGAGTGATCAGTTTTCGTTCTTCCATATATCCGCACAGGGCATTTCTGACTTCCTCTCCGAAGTATACAACAACTTCTGCGCCACCTTTCCGGTGGATCTTGATTCCGTTGTTTTTTAAATCGACATCATCCAGATCCAGGCCGACACATTCCGAGACACGGATTCCTGTCCCCAGCATAAGCGTCAGAAGGGCCAAATCACGCACTTTTGTGCGGTCATGGAACATTTGCTGCTTTTTGGTTAAATTTTCGCCAGATTCGACTTCATCAAGCAGATTGGCAACTTCATCCGCATCTAACCTGATAATATTTTTGTCGTGGATTTTCGGGGTACTTACTTTGGATGCTGGATTCGACTGTATAAACTCATTTTTGTACAGATATTTATAAAAGGAGCGGAGAGAGGAGAGTTTCCGCTTGATTCCCCGTTCCTCGTTGGTATGTGCCATACCGTCCTTTTCATATACTTTTAAATTATACAGATATTCTTCCAGATCCATGGGTTTTAGGCTTTCCAGAATGCTCAGAGGAATCTCCGTAATGCTCATTTTTTTGCAAATTGGGTTGTTTTCGTGCAGATAATCGAAAAAACAGGAAAGATCATAGGCATAGGCAAGTCTTGTCCGTGACTGGGTTTTGGATTCGATTGCTATAAAATACTGTTTGCAGTAGGGTGGAAGAGCAGCAAGCTGCTTTCGCAGTTTTAATTCGTTATCAATATCTACTTTTTCGTAATATGCTTTTTCATTGTTTTCCATTGATATTCCACCCTTCTATTCTGCCGGTGCATATTGCATGGAAAATGCGTTTTTTGACACCGGGGTTTTCTAAATTAATCTGCCGGACAAGTTGTTTGACATATTCACGTTTGGTTTCCCCATCTGCCGGACACGGATTTTTCACAAGGGGAAGATGATATTTATGAAGAAATCCGATGACATTTGCTTCCGGAACATACATCAGTGGCCGGATGACAGTGATTCCGCTGCGGTCTAAATGGGTGACAGGGGCAAACGAATAAAACTGTCCTTCATAAAACATTGATAAAAACATGGTTTCTATGATATCGTCCATGTGATGCGCATAGGCAACCTTATTGCATCCAATTTGCCTCGCATAGTCATTTAATGCGCCTTTTCGCATTTTTGCACATAGCGCGCATGGAGAACTTTCTTTTCGTTCTTCAAAAACAATTTCGCCAATTTTGGTTTTGATTACATGGTATTCGACATCGAGCGTTTTACAAAGCTGCCGGATTTCGGACAGATCATAATGATCAACTGTATAATTGTTGTAGTTTCATATAATGGTTCCTTTACTTGTGCTAAATTAATGGAATATGCAAAAGGCACTCCAAGGCGTTCGCGGATACGGCAATAGTGGCATCCATGCAACTATTCGCAAAACCTAAGTTTAACGAATAGTTCTTAACAGCAAAGTCATAATAGCACACCGCGAACGCCTTGGCAATTACTTTTTAATTTTTTGTATAATCTTTAGCATATATTACTAAATTCTTATAACTCCTGAATGAAACATTTTTATGCAAGTTACACAATACAACAGATAAATCTTTAAAGGTTCATTTCTTATCCAGATCAGCATAATTGTTAATTTATAAATTTTACTTTTGTTAAAGTAGCGCGCTTTAACCCCTCCTACCGCCTGGAGCTTAACGAGTCGGCGGAGACTATGAGCGGATAACCGGGGGCGCGGTCAAATGTTTTTACGGACATACTAACCAACTTATCATTAGATCATGACCAGATCACAGGCACCACACATCAAATGCCGTTTCCACACCATCAAAAAAGCATATGTTTTCACCGAGCACAAAATAGTCTGGGCGCGCAGTCTTATCATTGTATCATATGGATTCGAGTCCGACCGCTGACACACTGTTACAATCCGTTATGCTGTCGTGTCAGCAGTCTACCGCTACGCGGTACTACGGGACTTGATTCCATATGTAGCCACCGGAGCAAGTGCGCACGCACGAACTCAACAACTTATCAAAGGACAGTGACCAGTTAGATCACGGAAAGGTGGAACTTATGAACGCAAGAGAAATCAAAGAAGTATTGGCAGGAAGAATCAAATGGGAAATAAACAGCATACCATCCCAAGAGCTGGAAGACGTTGCAAGATGTTATTATTTCGGTGCTTGTGATTTAATTCATTTTGCAAGAGACATAGGTTTCTTTTCGAAAGAACAGGAAGATTATTTTTTAAGCAGAGCAATCACAGCATACAAAGAAGCATTAAAAAATCAGAACGAAAGGAAAAATGACAATGTATAAGGTTTATGAAAAACTGGAATTACGAGGAATTGAACCTTTCAATACTTTAATTGGTTCTTTTCGATACAGCAAGGACGCAGAAATTTTCCTTGATGCGAAACAAAAAGAGACTTACGACAACAAAACAGTTCGCAAGTCTTTTTTTATTTTCGCAGAAACAGATTAAGGGGCGAAAGCCCCTTATTTTTTTGCGCACCAGTTGAGAGTCGCGGTCTGCGCGCGCAAGCTATCCGCGCAGAACCGCAGACATTGCAATCTTCTACTAATTACGATAAAATTCACTCTTGGCATCTTCTGGATTATCAACAGTAAAAGAGCCAGAAACAGAATCAGAATCATGTGTAAAAGGTTTCAAAATTTGTGACAAAATATCATCATCAGTATCACTATAATCATCATCAAAATAATATTTATAATGATCTACTTCTTTTTGCAAATGTAAATTTTGAGCGTACAAATAACCGGCAACACAAACAAGAATAAGCACAATCAATCCCCAAAGCGTACCTTGACTATTATTTTTATTATCCATAATAAAACCCCCTTGTAATGATATAACCATTATAGGGAGTTTGTTATTTTTTGTCAAATTATTTCCATTTCTTATACCGTTTTTTGAATCGCCTGGACGTATGTGCTATGTTATCATTATTCGGGTTCAGATCACCGCGCATTGCCAAAATTTGTTCTTCCGTCATCATGTCGTTTTCATCCACTGCTTTTTTCAGCTTATCAACACAAGCCAACGTATCATAACTGTCATAATCCTTATTAGTCACAAAGAATCCAGTACGACGAATAGGTTTCACCATAGTTGGATCAGACGCATACTCCAATTCATCCGCAGAGTATTCATTCTGTACCATAAACCGCCATATCTTTTGGCAGTTGATACACTTTTGAGTAACCGACCGCATGAGAGCGTCTGTCAGCTTGAATTTCTGACTACTGTAAAGAAAGCTGATATGATAATGTCGACTTGTAAGCAATGTATTCAAAAACGTTGGATCAATATTCGTTTTGAATGATCTGCTATTAAGCTGAACACTTGCTTCATCCAGAACCACAAGTACAACCGTTCTTGTATCCATCTGATCATCAATAGCTTTATCATGGTACGCACAATTTACGATCTGGGAAAGTGACGTAAGTGGTTCATACGGTACACTTTTCAGATCAACATTACTGATTATGTGTATTTTCTGGGTAACAAATTTCTTTCTACCCCTATCCCACACCTTTTTATTGTTATACCGTTTGAACAGTAGATTGACATAATGCACGATAGAAAGCGTTTTACCGCCACCAAAATGCGCACAATAACAGTTTAAAATACCAGCTTCATAGTAGTCAAATTGTCTATGCTTTATGTAATATACAAAATCCTTGACACCATATACAACCGTTTTAATAGGATGGCAAACGATCAGACGAGCGATCACGGAACAATATAACAGTATACACATGACTACAATCAAAATCAAAGTTGTCATTTATTCTTCCTCTCCAAAAAAATAATATAAAACAAAATCTAAAACAAAATCTATAAAGTGCAAAACTAAAGTCACAAGGCACAAAAATCCAATAAACGCAACTATGTATTTCATTTTCTCATACCCCCTAAAAAGCCACAAGCCACACTGAATAGTTCCAGTGCCATTACAACAACAATCAGCCGGACGATTGCCGGAGCATCCAGTTCCGTAGAACCGTTTAAAATCAGATCAACTACCGCATCCATATATTACACCCCCTTTGTTGCATTATTGCGCCATGCGCGCATGCAAGACATAACGAAAGTAACGATTGCAAACACCATGATAATATGTACATCATTGCTTATTGCGTGCACATCGGCAGATATAGCAGAACCGGAAACAACTTCCGTACTTTCCATAATCTCTGTACCATTTACAGTTTCAAATATGCCCGGACTACTCTCATGCACTTCCGTACTATCAGCCGGAAACACTTCCGTATAATCTTCTTTAAATGTTTTCGATTCACTCATTTTTTCTCCTTTTTAATTTGTCATGCCACGAATGAAGCTAATAATCAGCACCGCGCACACAATCCATATACATATAGCCCCAACACTAGCACTACGACCGCCCACTGTCACTTTCATGTTCAAATACATAGTTATCATCTTTGCAATAGCTTTAAATACCGCTGTCAGATCACCCATAGAAACACTCTCCCACCGAACACACAAAATAGAATCCATAAAGTAACATCATTTTAATTGTTTCCATTTTTTACAACTTTCCTTTCTTCCACAGATGGAGCATGGTTCAGAATAAACACAATGATTATTTTCTGCTTGGCAATCAATCAAAAAACCGAACGTACACCGTTTAGGCGGACAACATACAAACTCACTACAATATTCCATTTCACACCTCACACAATCGCACGTTTGATTAAAACGAATATCCAGATACCGAACCCAACCGCAACGAATACAAGTACCCAATCCGGCAAGAATGAGAATATAGATTTAATAAGACCGGGAACTTCTTTACACTCATTTACAAGTTTTTTAAGATCAGACCATTCAAAGCCGGAGCTATCATTTTTACCATTAGTAACATCATTTTTCTGATCATCCTTAAACTGGTCTTTTGCATCTTCTTTATCATCAACGGTAGAAGAATCGGAGTCACTATTATTATGTCCATCATCCGGATCTTTCGTGTAATTTCCGTCAGAATCAATATGACCGTTAGAAGATTCATCCGTCTGATCTTGCGTAGTAGAAGCATTAAGACCAACAGCACGCCACGCTCCACAATGCCATTTTCCAGTACCGGACGCAGATTCATTACACATAACACGGAAATAAAATGTAAAATTACGTCCGACATACAAAGGGTTATGTTTTTCGGAAAATGTTTTAGGCAACATACTTTTTACAGTTCCGTACTCGATACAATAAGGTGTATCATCTACTAAAGCTGACTTGATTTCTGAACTCATTTCCCCGTAATTATCAAACCTCTTTTTTACCGTTTTATGACTAAAACCGCTATAAACCACACACTTAGACTGCACTTTTATCTGGATACGCGTCATATGGTATTTATTTTTTTTCAGATTAAAACCGGTACTTGTTTTGTTAGACCAATCAAAGATAAATTGACTATCGTCAATATCTTCTTTTCCGTCACTTGCATTTCCCATATCTGTATCATGGTAGACTGTAGTATATCGACGTTTTGTGATTATCGGAATACCGATTTCTTTGTCATCTTCAATTGGATTGTTGACAGAACCCACATCAGTAGACACCATACCATCTTTTCCACCATCACAGACAAGTGTGCAAGTATAAGGTACATGACCAGCGATATAGTCAGAAATCAAAGTCTCAGATTCCGATTCAGAATTAAAAGACTGACTTGATAAATAAAAAGCCCCCAATCTTCCAGAATAAGTATAACCCCCACCAGAACTGTAATAAACAGTCATGGAATAATACGAAATATAATATTTGATTGAATTATACGAAAAGGTAAACGAATGAACCCTATCATCAGATTCCTTATACAGCTGAGAACCGCCACCATATTTAGCTCGATATATATAACAAGTTGCATAATCACTAATCGGTGAAGTTGATATAATGGCAGTAGTAAAACAAGACTTACCATCTGTAGTATTATCATAATAGAAAGATACACACCGTCCAGAATCCTTAAATTTATAGAGATCAAAATTATCAGTATCGTTATTATCAATAATTTTGAAATCATAACTAGGCAATTTTAAACTATCATCAGCATAAGCAAATTCCGGCATCCACTGCACAACACAGCAGATCAGCAGACACGCAAGCGTGATCTGGTGCATGTATTCTTTCCACTTCTTTTTTACTTTCATAAATTTCCCTCACTTTCTAAAAAAATAGCGCGTAGCATATGCCACGCGCTACTCTCTTTCGGCATTTTATTTTGCACGGAGCTTGCGAACAACACCGATAACAACACCGATAATCGGAGCAACGAAAAACGCTGTCAGAATCGGGTTATCTGTAATGGTTGTCATTACGGTTGATACAACACCCATAACAGACGATACACCGCTGGTAAGTGTGCCAGCTTCAGCAGCGGCTAACATAGCTGTACCCATATCTTTCTACCTCTCTTTCTATGTTTTATTTTAGGCGTTTGCGAAACGCCACAGACCGCATAAATACGGCATTTTTTGTTACCAAA